>MKWU01000830.1_pt1 | contig 57543 bp, 58 predicted proteins | sample 809101 | NCBI WGS metagenome assembly MKWU01 (sample SAMN05860141, study PRJNA318959) | sponge metagenome | host: Aplysina aerophoba | place: Slovenia: Piran, Adriatic Sea, Gulf of Piran | collected 2013-05-07 | reverse complement strand
CACGCAGAGCCACCAGCCTATAGCACCCGGCACTATGTCGACGATCTTCATCAACTGGTCCACACCCTGGGTATCGAACGCCATGTGCTGCTGGGCCACTCGATGGGCGGGCATAATACCCTCATCTATGCAGCCGAGCACGCCCAGGCGCTCGACGCCTTGATTCTGGTCGATATCGAGCCCGGATACCCTGAAGCGGCAGTCAAACTCCTACGCCGCATGGGGGAAAAACCAGCTAGAGTCTTTGACTCATTTCAGCAAGCCATCGCGCGCTTCCGCGTCTTCCCGCGCGAGTCCCTGGTCTCGGAGGACAAGCTGCGTTACCTGGCCTCTTTTGCCTTTACCGAACTCCCGAACGGGAAATGGACGTCCAGGCTTGACCGCCGCACCCTCTTTCGGGAGCCGATCGATGGCTGGTCTTTGCTCCCGCGCATCAGCTGTCCCACCCTGATTGTGAAGGCGCAGCATAGCCCGGTCCTCACGTCGAAAAAACTGGAACGGATGTGTGCCGGCCTGCCCAACAGTTGCTGGGTCGAGGTGCCGAACACCTACCATCACGTCATGCTCGATAATCCGGACGGATTTATCAGCGTAGTCCGCGAGTTTTTACACGAAGTGCTCTGAGACACGGCAGGGGGAGAGCGGATCTTCCCCTCACGGCTTCGTAATAAGTTCCAAGAAGTCCCGCAGCATACGGTAGGTTAAGCCCCAAATCGTCTTCCCGCCGTAGAGGAGTGCGGGAACCTGAATGGTCGATCCGGTCTGAAGCTTACGCTCGACGATCTGTTCCACGCCGTCTTGTTGCATGAAGGACAGCGGGACCCAGATGATGTCCTGGACTTCAACCGGGTCAAGCACCAGACTGGCCTCCTGAGAGACGAGATAAACAAACGGGGACACGACCATGCCGATTTGTTTTCCGCGCGCCGAGGCTTGCACTTCGGCCAGGCGGCCGAGGTATTCGCCATGCTCAACAAGATCAATCCCCACCTCTTCATAGGTCTCGCGTTGGATGGTGACAAGCAGGTCTGGGTCTTCCGGCTCCTGGCGCCCCCCAGGGAAAGCCATGTGTCCGGACCAGGGATCGTGGGGATGGTGGGCCCGGTGGATGAAGAACACGTACACATCGTCAGGGCGGGGTTGTAGCAGCAGAGCAACCGCCGCCCGCATCGGGTCGTCCATATCGACCGGAGCGGGGTTATGCTTCGAGAGCCGATCACGGATGTGCGAAATTTTACGGTTCATAGCGGGCACTGAATCCCCTTCTCTCTCAATGAATGCCTCCGGCGGATAAACCCTCAGAGAGGAGGAGAGGCTCTGGTCTGAAGAAAGAAGAAAGACGAGCCCGAGAGAGAAGCGTGCAACAGAGCAAGGCGACTCGCACGCTCCCCTTACTGGCGGGACGACTCTTCCTGATTGGCTTCTTTGACCGCATCAAGGACAGCGCCCGCGCGTTGAACATAGACCTGGACTTCGAGGATCTGATTGAGCAGGCGGCCGATATAGGTGCGAGCCTCTTCGGTTTGGGGACCCAGTCCTTTGACAAGCTGGGTGGCGGAACCTATCCCCTGGGTCGCCTGGGTGACGGCGCTTTCTATTTCGCCGAAGGTTTCCGAGTCAATAATCATGCGAGTCCTCTCTGCGCGCTGTAACCTCGTGACTCATCGTACCGGCATGCGTTCATCCCGGCAATGTATAGAGAGAACTCCCCCTTCGTCAATCCGCTCGGCCCTCGCTTTGGATGTCCCCTGCAGAACTCCCCCTGATGACGGCAGGAAGGCGTCACACCTGAAGCGTCAACCTTGACAGCCGCGTTGCAGATGGCCAATACTCACATTTTCCCTGAGTATTGGAAGACAGGAGGTTTCGGCATGTCCCTGGAACAGGCCCTGAGTGGTATTCGCGTTGTTGACCTCACCCACTATATTGCGGGGCCTTATTGTACAAAATTGCTCGGCGACTATGGGGCTGAGATCATCAAGATTGAACCGCCAACACGCGGCGAAGGCGGACGGACCTTGCCTCCGTTTTTTGACGCTCAGCCCGGACAGGAGCAGAGCGGCCTCTTTTGTTTTTTGAATACCAGCAAACAGTCGGTGGCGATTGACCTCACGCGTCAACCCGGACGCGAGGCCGTCTTAGGCTTGATTGAACGGGCGGATGTGGTCGTCGAGAATTTCCGTCCGGGCACCCTTGAGCGCCTGGGTTTGGGGCAAGAGGTACTGCGAGCCGCCAATCCACGGCTGGTGAGCGTTGCCATCTCGAACTTCGGTGCATCCGGCCCCTACCGTGACTATCGTATGACCGACAGCGTGGCCTTTGCTCTCGGCAGTTGGACCTATCCAATGGGTGAACTAGATCGTCCTCCGGTCCAGCCTGGGGGCGCGTTCGGCCAATACGTGGCCGGGTTATACGCCGCCATCGGCACCCTGCAAGCCGTGCGGAACCGGAACGCAACACAGGCTGCGCAGCACGTTGACGTGTCCATTCAGGAGGCCCTGATTGCCACGTCCCTGTACGACTTTGTGGCGTTTTCCTATTCAGGCTTTGTCCGCCAGCGTTCGGGCAAGCAGTTCCATGCAGCGTTTCCGAATCTGGTCACCCTGCCGTGCGCGGATGGCTATGTGGGCGTGCATGCGGGCCTGCCGCATCAAATCGTTGCCCTGCTCGAACTGGTTGAACGGTCCGACCTGGCGAACGATCCGCGCTTTCGGAATATCTCGACCCTGGCACTCTGCGCCGAGGAATTACACGCGGCGCTTATCCCGTGGATGCGTGACCGCAAGAAATGGGACATCTATCATGCCGCACAGGCCCGCGGGATTCCGTTGTCGCCTATCCCGTCTGCCCAAGAAGTCGTCGAATGGGTCCAACTCAAAGAGCGGCAGGCCTTTATCGAGGTCGAGTGTCCCGGAGGGGGAACCGTCTCCATACCCGGTCCACCGTCCCGCGAAAGTGGAGCGCCTATCCTCCGCCTGCGTCGCGCCCCCCGTGTCGGGGAGCACACGGCGTGCGTGCTGGGCGGAAGGTTGGGCTATAGCAATACGGATTTGCAGAGCCTCCGGGCCGCAGGGGCGATCAACTAACAGGGACATCAAGACACAGGAGCACGCGTATGACACAACCGCTACGAGTCGTGGATTTAACCAATGGCTGGGCCGGTCCGTTGGCGACCTGTCTACTGGCTGACTTTGGCGCAGAAGTCATTAAGGTCGAATCCCCCTCTCATATGGACTGGTGGCGCGGAGCCGCCCCTGAGGTCACGGAAGACGGGGGCCGACCCTACGAGCAGTCACCCACGTTTAACACGGTCAATCGGAATAAGTACGGCATCGCGCTTGAACTCACCCACCCGCGAGGACGCGAGCTGTTTCGTGACCTGGTCGGTATCAGTGATGTCTTGGTGGCCAATTATCCGCCGCGCAGTTTACGAAAACTCGGTATCGAATTTGACACCTTGAAAGCGGTCAACCCGCACCTCGTGATGGTCACCCTGCCGGCCTTTGGTAATAGTGGTCCGGAGAGCGAATATCTCGGTTTTGGTACCACCACCGAAGCCATGGCCGGAATAACCGGGGTGAGTGGCTATGAAGACGGTCCGCCCCAGATGCTCAGCAACGCCATCGGCGATCCGGTATCGGCGCTCAACGCCTGCTTCGCTGCGCTGGTTGGGACATTTGAACAAGAACGGCGCGGCGCGGGGGTCTCGATTGATCTGTCCCACGTTGAGGGACTCTTACCGTTCAACGCCGCCGCGCTGCTGGAATACACCATCAATGGTCGCTCTCAGCAGCGACTGGGCAATCGTCACCCCACCCTGGCACCCCACGGATGTTATCCGTGTCAGGGCGAAGACGAGTGGCTAGCGATTGCGGTCACGTCGGACGAGGACTGGCGCAATTTCTGTCGCGTGCTGGAGAATCCGGCCTGGACGCAAAACGCTCAGTTCGATACGGCGCAGGGCAGAAAGGCGGCTGAAGACGAACTCGACCAATACATAAGCGCCTGGACACAGGAGCAGGAGGCCACGGCGCTGATGGAACGCCTGCAAGCAGCTGGCGTCGCCGCTGGAGTGGTACTGTCTGGAGCCGGGGTGCTGAGTGACCCTCACCTGGCCGCACGCGAGTTCATATTAACGATCGAGAAGGAGGAAACCGGACCGCACTTCTATCCGGGCTTTGTCCCTCAATTTTCCGATATGCCTTCGGTCGTCCGTCGGCCCGCCCCAAGTTTCGGCAAACACAATGAGCGTATCTTCGGCAGCCTGCTCGGCTTATCGAAAGCGGAAATGCAGCGGCTCTCTGACGAGGGCATCATTAGCACCGAGCCGCTTTTCCCATCGCTGACACGGTAGGCGCGGGGCACCTCTGACGGCTCTGGTTAGGGTGCGCAGGCCCGGACGGCATCCAGAACGTGCTGTTTCCCGCTTGGACCGTCGCTCACTGGAAAAATAACCGGATGCACGATGCCGGAGTCACGATAGGCTTCGACCCGCGCTCGGCATTCGGTCGGTGTCCCCACGACACTGACCGTTTCAATCAAGGGGTCAGGAACAAGCTGGACCGCCTTTTGCCGGTCCCCCTGCTGCCACGCCGCTCGAATGGCTTGTGCTTCCTCGGGAAATCCCTGCTCGGCCATGACGCGATTATAGCGCGGAAAGAATCCGGCGTAGAAAGCGACCAGGGGCCGAAGGCGCGCCAGGGCTTCTTGATGATCCTGGGCTACACTCATCGGCAGGAGCGAGACAATGTCAACTTCTTCGGCCTGGCGTCCGGCTCGGCGCGCCCCGATCGCGATGTTTTCAGCGGCCAGCTTTCCCGCCTCCGGGGCACTCCACACCAGAATGGTCCCCTGGGCGAGTTCACCACAGGCCTGGAGCATCTGCGGAAAAACGGCTGAAATATAGATCGGCAGCTCCGGGCGGGCGGGCTGAAACCAGAGATCAAACTGCTCAATGGTCACCACCTCACCTTGATAGGACACCGCTCCCTCACGCAGTAGCGTGCGGATAATCTCGACCGTTTCCCGCATGCGCTGGACCGGCTGACCATACGGGATGCCGTGTTCCGGCTCGACCTGAACCTTATGACTGGAGCCGAGCCCTAAAATAAAGCGCTGCTGAGAATAATGATCGACGCACGCGGCCGCCATGGCAATGGTCGGCACGCTGCGGACGAAAATACTGCTGATACTCGTGCCGAGCTGGATACGCTGGGTTGCGAGAGCACAAGCGGTCAGAACAGAGAATTGGTCCCCGCCATGCCCTTCCGCAAACCAGGCTGAGGTATAGCCCTGTTCTTCTGCATATTTGACACAGTCAACAACATCAGTGGGCGACATGCCACCGGCCAAAGCGAGCCCGATTTGAGCCATATGTGTTCTCCTCTCTATCGACACGTGGGATGGGGGGGTTGTGATACGGCGCGAGCCATTCTCGACCGGAATGCGGACAGCGTCAAGTCGGAAAGAGGTGCGGACGACCGGTCTGGGGGGCGACCTTGCACTCGACTCCGCTCGTCAGCAAAATAGACGGCTCGACCGTGCATGGGGAATTATGCAGACACGGAGCCTTCGTCGTTACGGTGTGGTGTGGACTCGAAGAAGAAACGCGTCCAGCATCTACATGCTGTTGGAGGACACGTTTCTTCTTTTCAGCATTCTGGGCGTGTGTCTGCTGTGGTTGGGCACCCCTGGGGCCACGGCGGCCCCGCTGCATACGATTGATTTCTCCGGCCATCCGGATGGTCCGGCGGAGGAATGGTTGAAGCAACAGGGCTTTACCTTTCGCCTGGACGCAGACGATTTACAGCCGCACTTCAAAAATAATCGACTCGTCTTACATACCGTCCGACGAAAGGCCGGCCTGTTCGAGTTGCCCCTGCATGTGTCCCCGGTCAAGCGGATTCGTATTCATTGGGGAGTCGAACGCTACCCGCGCGGGGCGGATTGGAGCCAGGGGATTACTGCGGTTCCTATTGCGGTGATGACTACGTTTGGGACAAAAAAGATAAAGAGCGGCTCGCTCTTCGTCCCCAATGCCCCGTATTTTATCGGCCTCTTCTTAGGGGAAAAAGAGCAGACAAATCGGGCGTATACCGGGAATTACTATAAAACCGGTGGGCGCTATTTCTGTACCCCCTGCGGGGTGCCGGTGGGCGAGCGCGTTGTAACGGAATTTGATCTGGACCAGACCTTCCGTACACAGTTTGGTCAGACGGTTGTGCCCCCGATTAGCCGATTCGGCTTTCAGATGAATACCAGAGGGACGTCCGGGGGGGCCAGGGCTTTTCTGGAGAAAGTTGAATATTTTTCCGAATAATTGGCGGGCAGGTTGAATACTGACGGGCGTTGCCCCGTCTGACTAATAGCTTTCCTTCTTTCTTCCTCCTTCCAGTGGCGGGGGAAGCTCATGAGCCCCTTGCATGAGTCTTCTCCCGCCATTTCGGTTTTAGTCTTATTTTTTGCAGTTCCTGAGCAGCGCCAGGGGCCGGGCTATGCGGGCCCACTCCAGTCAAAAGGGATGTGTTTGCTCGATTTCCCGGCCCAATCCCACTCAAGGCCGTAGGCGTTGACCCGATTGTCGACGGTTTTGCCCCAGGTCGCGACCTGGCCGGGCCCAACTTCGGAGCCGGGCGGATTCAGCAACTGTACCCGTTTCCCTTTCGGTGTAGTCGGTCCGGTCAGCGCCTCGGCAGAGGCCGTGACGCGATCGGGAATCTCCGCTTTCCAAAAGGCCAAGTCATCGGCAATATCAAAAGTGATCGGCACAAACTCAATCCCGCGCACCTCACCAATCGAGCGCGCAAACCCGGCCATGAATCCGCCGGCCTGCCCGGAAAAGATGAGTTGAAGCGCCTCACGCTGTTGCGCATCTGCCTGTTCGTCAATAAACAGCCCCAATGAGATTTTGGCCTCACCAGCCCAGACATTGCCGCTAAAGCTGGCCACGGCAAGGACATTCAGCCCGTCGAGACGAGTTGAGCCGTACAGCCCTTCTCGGACATGGTAGGCCAGGACGCCCTCGCAGTGATTGTTTGTAGGGGGCTGGGCAAATTCGCACGGACAGGCGATATCGCAACTGCACACATCAAACCAGTCGCCCTGAAGGGTCCAATCCTGTGTATCAGCCATACTGTCCTCCTCAGTTCCAGGGTTCCACAATAATTTTTGCGTGCTGCTCAGGCGAGTGCAGGTCTTTGAATGCCTGGGCGACTCCCTCTATCCCTACGGTCCCCGTAATTAAGGGGTCGGTAATAATCTGGCCTTCGGCAATGTGGCGCAGGGTGGAGGCGTATTCTTCCCCGCTATAGCCGAGGACGAATTGCAGATTCAGCTCTTTGTTGATCCCGAACATGGGTTCAAAGCTGTCCTTTTCCATACACACGCCCACAACCACAATCCGGGTGCCCTGGGGGGCCGCGGCCATAATCTGGTCAATGACCCCAGGAACACCGACGCACTCGAATATGACGGCCGGTCGCAGCGGCGGACCCGAAGCCCAAGGCGGCTGAGGCGGAGCCGTGCTCGGATCGGCCCAGACCGCAGCCTCCTGCCAACTGGTATACGGCGACTGCTCGGCGGGGTCGATAACGATATCTGCGCCCACGGCCTGTGCGAGCTGGCGGCGACGGGGGGAGAAATCCGCGGCGATAATGGGCTGCACGCCTTTCATCCGCAGCGACGCAATAACGGCCAGACCGACCGGCCCGCAGCCGATGACCAGCGGCACGTCGTCTTGTGTCATCCGCGCCATTTCAACCGCGTGCAGGCCGACCGCCATGGGTTCGGTCAGGGCGGCTTTCTGCGTCGGCAGGCCGTTCGGGACTTCAATCAACAGCTTTTCACTCAGGCGCATATACTCCCCATAGCCGCCTGGATTGTCATTTGAGTAGCCGACCGTCTCGACACCGGTCGGTCGAATGAGGACCGGCATGGAAACCGCGCGGGTGCCGGCTTTAAGGCTACGATCCGTGTTCGGCCCGTGGTCAACCACCTCGAAACAGAACTCGTGGCCCATGACGATGCCCCGGCTGAGGTCCATATTGAACACGCCGTTGGAGCGCTCCGAAACCTCAACCAGCTTTTCCGTGTGCTTCAGCGCATGCAGGTCCGAGCCGCAAATCCCACAGGCCAGGGTTTTGACCAGGACTTCGCCCGGTCCGGGCTCCGGGACGGGAATATCTTCCACTGTCAGCTCATGGTTCAGCATCACTACTGCGCGCATCATATTCTCCTCTCTTTAGCCGCATCACTATAGGTCATGGGCGATAGGGCTGTCCAGTTAGACGCAACCAGTCTCATTTGACACTCAACGGGGCTGTGTCATACAGTTCAAAACCTGTGGAGAGGAGGTCCAGCATGAAAGTCACCCGCATCTATACGGGTCCAGATAACCAGTCGCACTTTGAGGATGTCGAGATTCCGCTCAAAGACGGGAGTGTCGTCGGCCGGCTCTCCGATCTTATTCCGGCAACCGGCGTGATCTTTCGAGAAACGGGCGGCGACTATGACCTCGATTTTCACAACGCGCCGCGGCGGCAGTATGTGGTCATGCTTGAGGGGGAGGTCGAGATCGAGACTGGCGACGGCACGAAACGCATCCTGGGCACGGGAGAGATTCTGCTGGCCGAGGATACCACCGGCCAGGGACATATCAGCCGGGCGGTCAACGGCAAGCCCAGAAAGTCATTGTTTATTCCATTGGCCTAATCAACTGGAGCCACTGTCGCCGCGACGGCGTGACCGCCTATCGACAACGGCTGTCGGATTGATAGCCAGCGGTGTCGGATTACGCCTCCGGCTCATCCGCCCTGCCAGACTTAGGCCCGGTTGGTTTGGACAAGCTCAACGCTCGCCCGATGACCGGGCGCGACAGCCAATCGGGCGTCACATGTGATCAATGGTGCGGGAAGCGATTCCGCCAACGCCAAATACGCCGCATCATAAGCGCTGACATTGTGACGAAGTGCCCAAATGCGTGACAGAAAAAGGTCATGCGGATAACGAATAATCGGAAAATCGGCCAAGTCGGTCAGCGCCTGCTTCCCCCGCTGTGGCGTCAACTCGCCAACAGACACGTAGCGGCGGAGGGCCTGCGCGATCTCAAGACCAAGTAGATGGGGCGCATGCAGAGACTCACCGGTTCCTAAAAGTCGGGTTTCAATGTCCGGCGCGGCGGGTGTATCCAGGAGCAATTCCAGGATTGCCGAAGCGTCAACAACGATCACCGGCCGTCCCGTTCTTCTCGGACTATCTGGGCTGGCGGAAGGGTGGGGCGAACCGGGGTGCGCGCGTGGAGGCGTTGGCGGAGCTCTTCTACGGTCGGATATTCGGCGTGGCGCTGCATCTCCGCAATGAGATAGTCAGACAGAGACTTCCCAGCCAAGGCAGCCCTGGACTTGAGGACCCTATGCAGTGCATCGGGAACGTTCCGCAGTTGGATCATTTTCGACATGTGATGAACCTACTTGCATGTGTACCACATGTCAATCGAACACGCCCGTTGCGCAGACACTCCTCAAGGGGCGAGAGAATGGGGAGGCGGCGCGCTAGCGCACGGGGGGTGAGCCGAATTTCTCCGGCGTCTCGCTCGCAGGCGCGTAAGCATCAAGGCCGAAATCCTTCTTGCGCTGGTGCGCAATGAGTTCGGGCCAGCGCTTCTTACCGAGTACTACCGCCAGCCCCTGAAAACGCATCCCCTCCTCTTGAGAGGTGAGCTCATCGAGAGCCCTTTCGATATCGATTCTCAGGATGGGCATTCAGATCCTGCGCTACGTATTAGAGCGAGCCAGCGGCATATGCCACGGTCGGCTTGAGCGTTTCAAGTGGGTGGCGGAGCGAATCCTAATCCAACGTTTTCCGTCCTGGTCGAACCTTCCAGAGCCTTTCAAGCGACACCCTTGCATCTTTGACACCGCTCAAGCGCTTTTCGCCTGTGGGGTCACGCTGAGCCGCATGCCCAACTGCCCGAGCACGCCGCTCAATGTGGAGAGTCGGGGATTACCGTCTTCCGAGAAGGACTGGTACAAGGTCTCGCGTCGTAAACCAGCCCCTTGGGCGACCTTGGTAAAACCCTTGGATTTGACAACATTGCGCAGCGCAATCAGCAAGAGCTTGTCATCTCCTTCTTCCAGAACAGCGTCCAAGTACGCGGCGATCTCCTCGGGGGTGTTGAGGTGGTCGGCGACATCAAATTCTCTCGTCGTTGCACCTGCCATTATGTCTCCTCCTTAGTCCAGGAGCCTTGCCAACGTTCGCGCTCGTTCTTTGCACCGCCGAAGTTCCCGCCCGACATCTTACTGACTGCGGCGAGGATTCGAGCCTTCGCACCCAGATCACGAAGGCCGTTGAGCCACTCTTCGAAAGGAACTCTGCCGTCAGCCAATTCAAGCGTGCGTGTCCCATATTCCACCTGGATAAGTTAATTATAATTAACGTTTAGGTCAATTAGTCTGAATTGAGACTGGCATTAGGGCGATTGAGACGGTCTCGCTTGAGTCCGCCTGCTCCCTCCACACGGACGAAGCCCCGTAGGTTGGCTTAGCGAAGCGTAGGCCGACATTTCTGGCTGATTTGCACCACGCGAAATCAAACTGCTATACAGCATGTATGGAATGTCCGGCAGAAGCCCAAGATGTAAAAGGTGATTTTACGTTCCAAATGATTGAAATTGCTCGTTTTGAGCAGAGGAGGAAGGGGGTGTGGGAGTGCTAACAAAAGTTAGAAAAAAATTCTCATATACGCTTCTCGCGGGTGCCATCCTGGTGAGCCCGAGCGCCGTTGGCACGGCCCTCGCCGACGAGGGGCGCTTCTATCTCGGTATCACCGGCACCCCGGAATGGCTGGACACTTCGTATAAAAAGACCGTGGACAATACCAGCCCGCTCAATATGACCTCCCAGAGCGGGAAGGTGAACCGCGACCGCGACTCCGCCGACGCAACCGGGTATGGATTTGGGTTGCTGGCCGGGTATCGCTGGCCGCTGCTTGACCAGGGGCGGCTCTTCCTGAGCAGTGAATTTGATATCGCCTTCCACGGTGAATCCTCGCGCGGGCGGCTCAAGGGCATCGGCGAGTCCGAAGGACGCAACCAGATGGGCGAGAGCTGGCCCGACGACTGGTCTTTCGCCAAGAATTTCAGTTATGGGCTGACCTTCAAACTGGGGACCAGCCCGCAATTTCTCCAGACGCTGATAGGCGATTCGAACGTGTACGCCCTGGCCGGTGTGCGACGCGTGGCGACGCGCTTCCGCGTCCATTTTCACGGCTGTCTCACGTCTGCGTGGTGCCAGCCCGACGAGTTCACGACCGGCGCCACTACCCATAACGAGAATTTTACTGCGTGGACGAGCGGCGCGGGGCTGGAAAAGATGTTCGGCTCGCGGCTCGGCCTCAGGGGCGAGGTGCGCTATACCGGGTATCTGGCCGAAGACTGGGTCTCTTTCAACCTGAAGGACGAAGGGGTTTTTGTTCCGGTGCGGGTCGATAACGACGAGGTCAATCTGTCGCTGACGCTGGCCTGGTATTTCTGACGTGGTCCCAAGCGGGTCTCCAGACCGGGGGAAAGGCGAGTGACACTATGGAAGGGAGCGTGAGACAATGAGCACTGCGCTTGATGGTATCCGGGTGCTGGACTTGACCCATAATCAGGCGGGCCCGTCGTGTGGCCAAATTTTAGCCTGGCTCGGGGCTGACGTCATCAAGATCGAACCGCCCGGACGGGGTGATATCGCCCGCGTGAGTCTGAATGACCAGCCTGGGACGGACAGTCTCTTCTTCCTTTTTTTCAATGCCAACAAGCGCAGCCTGGCGCTTGACCTCAAACATCCGGAAGGCAAGCAAGCTTTTGAAAAACTGGTTGCCACCGCAGACGTCGTGCTGGAGAACTTCGGACCCGGCACGATGGAACGGCTTGGGTTTGGCTATGACAGCCTCAAACAGCTTAATCCGCGCCTGGTCTATGCCAGCATCAAAGGTTTTGGTTCGTATGGGCCGTATAGCTCGTTCAAGAGTTTTGAACCTGTGGCTCAGGCGATGGGCGGCTCGATGAGCGTGACCGGTTTCCCCGACAATCCGCCCACCGTCACCTGGTCATGTGTGGGAGACTCGGGCACCGGCATGCACTGCGTCATCGGCATCCTGGCCGCCCTGATGCAGCGCCACGCCACCGGAGCCGGCCAACAGGTCGAAGTGTCCATGCAGGACGCGGTGGTGAATCTGGTTCGGGTCAGCCTGCGCGACCACCAGCGCAATGGCAAACCGGTTGAACGCACGGGCAATCAACTCGGGTTTGTCCCCGCTACGACGTATCGCTGCCATCCCGGCGGGCCCAACGACTATGTGTTCATTATTGCCCAGCAGCAGATGTGGGACCCCTTGCTGTGCGCCATACAACGGGAAGACCTGATTGACGACCCACGCTATCACACACCCGAGGCTCGGGCTGAACACGGCGCTGAGGTGAACGCTTTTATCGAAGCATGGACATCGAGCAAACCGAAACAGGAAGTCATGCGGATTTTAGCCGAGGCCGGGGTGCCGTGCGGGGCGTGTCAGGACACGGGCGAAGTCATGAACGATCCACATTTGCGCGCACGGGACATGATTCTCGAACTCGATCATCCCACGCGTGGAACGTACACCATGGCCGGCAATCCCATCAAACTGTCGGCTTCGGATGTCCCGCTACGGCCTGCGCCCCTGCTCGGCGAGCATAGCACTGAGGTCTTGACGGAACTCGGCTATGACGCCCAGGCTATCGCGACTATGCGAGCAGCAGGGCTGATCTAGCGCTTTACCCAATGCTCTTAACGCGCAGAAAGGGACAGCTCGATAGGACTGTCCTTTTTTTGTGCACACGCTCCTAAAAATCTCTTGCAAAAATCGAGCAAGACGCCGTATCGTAGCAGCACCAGAAGGTTCTCGGGGAGTTTTTGTCCAATAACCGTCCTAAACAAGGAGGGTGTTTTATGGCGGAATATGGTGTTATTTCGGCGGATTCACATTTCGTAGAACCCACAAACATCTGGAAGGAGCGAATCGATAAGAAGTTTCGAGATAAGGCTCCGCATACGGTGAAAGACCTCAACGGGAAAGAGGGCGAGTATTTTGTCTGCGAGAATATTACACCCTTTCCAGTGGCTGCGTTTTTTGGTGCGGGCGTACCGTCAGAAGATCTACCTGAACATAACAAAAAAGGCATGGATCAGGCCCCAGCCAGTGTATGGGATCCAGCCGCCCGGCTGAAAGACCAGGACCGCGACGGTGTGGTTGCCGAGGCGATCTACACCTCCATGGGTATGCCGCTGTACATGCTGGACGATGCAGAACTGCGGTTCTCCTGTTTTCGCGCGTATAATGACTGGTCGGCAGAGTATTGCAGCCATGATCCGAAACGGCTTCTGCCACTCGGGCTTATCACCTTGGAAGACATTGATGCCGGGGTAAAAGAGCTTGAGCGCTGCGCCAAAAGCGGTGTCAGAGGAGCGATGATTTGGGCCGAGGCGCCGGCCGATCGGCCGTACAGCCATACCGACTATGATCCATTCTGGGCGGCGGCATCAGATCTCAACATGCCTCTCTCGCTGCACATCCTGACGGGCCGAAAGGGTACCGGAGTCGATTTCTTTAGCGGCAACCTCGCCCTCCAGGCTACCACACTGTACCACGAGGTCGAGCGGTCCTTGGCTGTCTTTGTCCTGGGCGGTGTCCTGGAGCGTTTCCCCAAACTCAAGATCGTTTCGGCCGAGAACGACGTCGCGTGGATGTCGTATTTTATGTGGCGTATGGATCTCATACACGGGCGGTTGGGCTCTATGGGAACGACGGCGAAGTTGAGCCTCAAGCCGAGCGACTATGTGCGGCGGCAGGTGTATGCGACCTTTATTAATGAGCCGTTGTTTATCCGGACGCTTGATATCTATGGTCCGGACAATGCCATGTGGTCGTCGGACTATCCGCATACGGCCGCGACCTGGCCGCGTTCTCAGGACTTTATTAATGAGACGTTCAATGAGCTCTCAGCAACCGACCGTCGTAAGATTGTGCACGACACCGCGGCGAAACTGTACAATATTGATGTCTGAATAGCAGTATTCAGAACAAGGAGAGCCTTATGGATATCGGTTTACTCTTTCCCTTTCGGAATCCCCCCCAATGGCGTAAACCGTTTCCGCAATTCTATGCCGAGCAATTGCGTCAGGCCCAAGCGGCCGAGGAGCTCGGCTATGACACGATCTGGCTGACTGAGCATCATTTTGCCGAAGACGGCTACTCGCCCTCGCTGCTGCCGATTGCCGGGACGCTGTCCGCGATGACGAGTCGGGTGCGTATTGGAACATTTCTGATCCTCTTACCCCTGCACAACGCCGTGCGGGTTGCCGAAGACGCGGCAACTGTGGATATCCTGTCCAACGGGCGCTTTGACCTGGGGCTGGGACAGGGGTATGCCCTTGCCGAGTTTGCTGGCTATGGCATTCCGCGCAAGGAACGCGGCTCACGCATGGAGGAGGGGGTTGAGGTCATCCAAGGCATCTGGACCCAGGATCCCTTCTCCTATGAAGGCAAACACTATCAGTTGAAAGATATTCGCCTTCAGCCCAAACCGGCCCAAAGCCCGCATCCGCCCTTGTGGATTGGGGCCAACGCGCCCAGGGCGGTTGAGCGGGCCGCCCGCCTGGGCTGCCACTTTCTCGGCGGTGGGACCTCAGAAGCCCAGGAAGCCTACGATGCCGCGTTGCGCCGGCATGGGCGCGACCCCAAAGATTACCAGGCAGCCCAGTTGCGTTGGGCGTATGCCGCGCCCAGCCACGATCAAGCCTGGGATGAGGCCCAGGACCACCTCCACTATATGCTGAGTTGGTATGGCCGCTGGCTGTCCGAAGCCAAGGACTTTCCCGGTGCTGAGCAGTTCAGCCAACTGCCATCCCCGGCTGAGTTGCGGGAGCATCCCGAGCGCTTGCTCGCCAGTCCCATGATCGGCACCCCGGAAGAGATCGGGCGTGAGATTGAGCGGTTTACCCAAGAGGTGCGCACAACGCATCTCGTCCTGGGTATGCACCTCCCCGGCCTCGACCCGGCCAAGAGTCAACGCTCAATGGAGCTCTTTGCCAAAGAGGTGATGCCAGGTCTTCACTGAATCAGGTGAGAAAGAAGGCAACGGCAGGACTCTACTCTTGGCTCGTCTCCAGCCATTTCTTGAAATCATCAACCACGCCGCCCTGCCATAACGAAACACCGCCCCGGTAGGCGGCCCGGGCGATCATATGCGCGCCGACCGGGGCGGTCAGAAAGAGGAAGACGATAATCAAGAACTCTTTCAGCCCGGAGGAGAGCCCCAAATACCGCAGGTAGAACAGCGAAGCCAGGACCACCCCAGCCACGCCAAATGTCGTGCTTTTACTCGTGGCGTGCATGCGCGCGTATACATCCCGCAGCCGTAACAGGCCGAAAGTCCCGGTCAGGAGAAAAAATAAGCCGAGGAGCAAGAGGACACTAACCAGGGCGTCGAGTATGTAGGGGACTTCCATCAATAACCTTTCCTCTCAACAGATATTTGGCCGCCGCGACCGTTCCTAAAAAAGAGAGAATGGCGAGAACCAGGGCCACATCGATATACAGCGCACTCTGCGCACGGATCGAAATAACGATGATAGCGGCCACCAGATTGATCGAAATATTATCCAGGGCCACAACCCGGTCGGGAATCGTGGGTCCACGCAGCGCGCGATACGCACTGAGTAAGATCGAGAGCGTGATGCCGACCAGCACAACGACGGAAACAAATGGCGTAATCATTGGGCAATGAGCAAGAGATAGCGTTCAAATCCGTCTTTAATGATACGGATTTCTTCCTCCACATCATCGACATCGAGAAAGTGAATAAATAAAAACTGCCGATCCGGAGCAACCTCGACCGAGAGCGTTCCCGGCGTCAGGGTAATCATATTTGCCAGCAGGGTAATCAGGACATCGTTCTGCAATGACAGCGGGTAGGCGACAATGCCGGACTGTATTTTGAGCTCAGGAGCCAGGACCTGTCTGACTACGGTCCAATTGGCAATCAGGAGTTCCTTTACAAAGAAGAAGACGAGTTGCACGCTCAGCGTGACCTTACGGAAATAGCGACGCTCCTGATGAAAGGAGCGTGGGAAGAACAGCATGGCCGAGAGGCCGACCAGAAAGCCAATCACGAACTGACGCAAGGATATCTCGTCTTGCAGTAAGCACCAGGCGAAAGCCAGAATGATATTGAAAAAAAGACGAGTCACCATAAGACATCCGGTCCCAAGACTGCGGCAATATACACACGAGGATCAGATACTTGTGCGGCGGCCACCTGAGCTACACTGTAGAGTACGCCTGGGAATAACCCGATCCCCACAATAAAAAAGACGAGCAGGACAACACCGGGCAAGAGTGGTTGGAGCGGCACCGGCCGGCGGTCTCCTGTTTCTTCGCCCCAGAAGATACCATTCCAGATTTTGAGCATAGAGGCCAGCGTCAGGAGGCCCCCCAAGAGCCCTATGCCAACATAGCCGTAGCGGCCGATCTCCATCCCTGCCTGCAACACGATAAACTTACTGAAGAAGCCGGCTAATGGGGGGATACCGGCCAGACTCAATGCTGCCAGCAAAAAGAGCGTACTTAAGGGTATTGAGTGAGATTGCAGACCACCCACCGCTTTGAGGTGGGTCGAGCCGGTTGCTGCCTGCACGACACCGGCAATCAAGAAGAGGGCGGACTTCGCCAGCACGTACGGCACCATATAAAACAGGGCGCCGGCTAATGACTGCGGCGTAAACAAGCCGATACCCAGAATGAGATAACCGATCTGACTGATGATGTGGTAGGACAAAATACGCTTCATATCCATCTGGGACAGGGCCCCAAAGACGCCCAGAAGCATAGTCAGGGCAGCCAGAATAAGCAGGAGTTCATGGGTAACGGACGGGTCATGACGGAAGATCAGGGTAAATGTGCGGAAGATGGCATACACGCCCACCTTGGTCAGGATCCCGCCAAAAAACGCACTCAAGCCCGCTGCGGGCTGGAAATACGGTCCGGGCAGCCAAAAATAGAGCGGAAAAATTGCCGCCTTGGTGCCGAACACAAACAAGAAGACCAGGGCCAAAATGGTCAGCGTTGGGTCCAACTCCCCGGACGTCATCTGAATTTTATAGGCCAGGTCCGCCATATTGAGCGTACCCATCGTCCGATACAGCACGGCCAAGCTGATCAGAAAAAAGGTCGAGGCGATCAGGTTGATGACCACATATTTGACCGTCTCTCGGAGTTGGCCCGGTTGTGAGCCAAGGGCCATGAGCGCAAACGACGCGATCAGCAAAACTTCAAAAAAGACAAAGAGGTTGAATAAGTCTCCAGTGAGAAAGGCGCCGTTCACGCCCATGATGAGAATAAAGAAGAGCGGGTAATAAAAATGCTCTTGATGCGCGTGCTCAACCGTTCGCAGCGAGAAGGCCACCACGGCAACCGCAACCGTCATGGTCAGGACGACCATGGTCATACTCAGCACGTCGGCAACCAGGATAATGCCGTAGGGCGCGGCCCAATTACCCATCCGCAGAACGACAATGCCATTTTGCAGGATGGAGAGCAGACCCACGACGGACAGCCCCCACAGCCCCAGACTGACGGTGAGGCTCACCCCACGCTGAAGTAGGTCCCGTTTATGAAAGGCGGCTAAAAAGGCTGCCGTGACAACCGGACCCATAATAAAGAGGATGAACAGGTCTGGAGCCATCATGTGTTTTCACGAGGGAAGTCTCCCCCGAGCCCCCTCACTCTTCTCCCCCCGCCAATTCATCAACAACATCCGAGCCGTACACTTGTCTGACCCGAAAGGCTAAGACTGTTGCAAATGCAGTCATACCAAAACTGATTACAATCGCGGTTAAGACTAATGCCTGGGGGAGTGGGTCAACGTAGGGTGCCTCAGTCGTCAGCAGAGGGGGATTGCCCCGCGTCAGACCCCCTGAGACCATGAGCGCGAGATTGGCCCCGTGCGAGTACAATGACAGGCCAACCACCACCCGCAGTAAATGCCGCTGCAAGATCAAATACGTCCCACAGCCAAACAGGACGCCGATCACGCTGATAATAACGAAGTCCACGGGTGTATCCTCAGCCAGTCTCAATCCTCGGCAATCGTCCGAATAATGCCAAACGAGGTTCCGACCACGACCAGGTAGATACCAATGTCAAAACCCATGGCGGTGACAAGTTCAATCTCACCGAGCAGCGGAAAGCTATAATGTCCAATCGCGCTGGTCAGAAACGGGTAGCCAACGAGTAAAGACCCAAGACCAGTACCAGCGGCAAGGAGGAGTCCGACCACGACCAGGTGGAGTGGCTTCCAGGGCATCTCCTGTGAGAAGGATTCCACATGAAAGGCCATCATCTGAAACGTCATCGCCACTGCGGTGAGCACACCGGCGATAAACCCGCCACCTGGCGCATTGTGGCCGCGCAGCAATAAATAAATGGCAAAGACCAGCATGAGGTGGAGGGTGAGCCGGGCAAACGACTGGAGAATGGGCGAGGGAAAGGAGACCATAAACATGGTTCCCAAGGGGCGCTGCCCGCGGACGCCCAACTCAACCATGGCCAGGACGCCAAGGACGGCAACGCTGAACACCGTAATCTCACCCATGGTGTCAAAGCCACGAAAATCAACCAGGATCACGTTGACCACGTTGTATCCACCGGCCAGGAGATGACTGTTCGACAGATAATAGGACGGAATAGGGGAGGGGAGCGAGGGACCGACAATAGCCGCAAAAAGCAGCCCGCTGACCAGGAGACCGATACCCACACTAATCCCGATATTGAGCCCGCGCGCATATGATATGTGTGGCTGAGGGACAACGACCATGATCGAGAAGTAACGCAGGACCATGAGAAACAGGACGAGGCTGACCGCTTCTACCAGGATCTGGGTTAAGGCCAGGTCCGGCGCGCTGAAGAGGACGAAGAAAATCGACATGAGCGCGCCGACCAGGCCGAGCGTCAGCACGAGAACAATACGCGAGTGAGCCCGGCAGCACATGACCGCGGCACCCGCCATCAGCCCGGCCAGCCCCAGCTCATAGTATTCCGGGAGAGCTATACCCCCCATGTCCACCCGGGGCGGCGTTACCCCAAAGAAATACCATAACGGAAGACTCAACCCCACAATGAGGGCGACCAAGAGATAGCGGACATAGTCGGTCACCGAGCCGGTCATGTATAGCGCCCGCGTCCACTGAAAGAGGCGGGTGAAGCCGGTCAGACTGTCGCTATACACACGGTTGAACGAATACGCGGCCTGGTGCTCGCGTATGGCCCCAAGAAAACGCTGCCGCAGTAAAAAGGCGCTACCACCCAGGATTACCGTCAGCACACTCAACCACAGGGCTGGAGTCAGACCATGCCACAAGGCCAGATGAAGCAGGGGCGGAGCCCCGTGCATAACGGTAAAAGCCGGCGTCACCAGGGCTTCCGCCAGACTGGGCACGAGCCCGAATAGTACGGCCAGACCGCTCAGAACGACAATGGGTGCAATCAGACCGAGCGTGGAGTGCTGTTCAGCATGAGAGGAGGCATGCTGTTGCTGAGGCGAGTGGAAGGCCGGGGCGAAAAACGTCCCGTGAAAGAAAATGAAAGAATACAAAAAAGTCAGACAACTGGCGGCGACGGCCAGCGTTGTGAGGAGCAGGTCTGCTTCGAGGACACTCTCATAGAATAATTCTTTACTCAGGAAGCCACCCAGGGGCGGCAGGCCGGCCATGGACAGTGAAGCCAGTGTCGCCGCCACAGTTAAGGTCGGCATGAGAGGACGCAGGCCGCCAAGCTGACGGATATCGCGTGTCCCTGCTTCGTGTTCGACCGTCCCGGCCGTGAGAAACAGCGCGCCCTTGAACGCCGCGTGGTTGAGAATATGCAGGACGGCCGCAAAGAGCGCGATTTCGGTTTGCAGACCAAGCAGGAGGACAATCAACCCCAGTTGGCTCACGGTTGAGTTGGCCAGTAGGGCCTTGAGATCAACCTGCTTACAGGCTAACACGCCGCCCCACACCAGGGTGACCGTACCGACACTGGTCACCGTGGCAGACCAAGTGGGATCGTCCGCAAATAACGGCGTCAGCCGAGCAATCAAATAGAGCCCGGCTTTGACCATCGTGGCGGCATGCAGATAGGCGCTCACCGGGGTGGGGGCCTCCATGGCCGACGGCAACCAGATGTGGAACGGAAACTGAGCCGACTTGGTGAAAGCAGCAACCAGGAAGCACAGCCCTGCGGCCGTAGAGATGGAGGTGGAGTCTGCAAGCAGGACCGACAGTTCGAATGTCCCGTGCTCGGCATACACGGCCAAAATACCGAACAGCATGACCAGACCGCCAATCGCAGTCAGACCAAACGCCTTACTCGCGCCTTCACACGCCGCAGCCCGATGTGAGCGAAAACCGATGAGCAGAAAAGACGAGACGCTCGTCAATTCCCAGAAGACCAGCAGCAGGACCAGGTTGTCGGCCAGCACAACCCCCATCATGGCGGCGTTAAACAAGAGCAGGAAACGGTAGAGGCGGGACAGCGTGGGGTCGTCAGCCATGTAGAACGCGGCATAGACAAAAACGAACACGCCCACACCTGAGATCAGACCGGTGAAGAGCCAGCTCAGGCCATCCAGACTGAAACTCAGATACAGCCCCAGGCTCGGCGCCCACGGCCAGGAGCACTGAATCCCTTCTCCGGCCTGGACTGTTGTCCAGAACGAGATGACGACCAGCAGTTGAAGAATTGGAACGAGGCTATAGGCCGGCGCCAGACGCTGGCGCCACCGCTCCGGCCAGGCCACCAGCGAGCCGAGTAACGGCAGGAGAATCAGGCTGATGAGCAGGAATCCAGACACGCCGTTCACATCTCCATGCTTACTGATTACAGAACAAACTTAGCAAGGGCCATAAAGAGTAAACGTGTCCTCCAATCATACAGAGATGTTGACACGTTTACTCTTTTGAGCGGAGACCCTCGTCCCCAATCCCTAATCCCCAATGAAATAGCCTGCCTCCTCGAATGTGTCTAACCCATAAACGGCCCATGCCTCCGCCATTGGTGTCCGATATCCGGGCTTTTCCATCTCTCCGATTCCCTCTACAACTCAGATTTTCACGCTGGGATCAAAACTTTGGGCCGATTATCTGCAGGAAGCAGGAGGTGATGAAATGACCGATCGAACACGCATTGCAAGCTACGGCGACAACGAGAGCGTCCTCGTAGACGAAGTGAATGGAGGCGAGGGACTCTTTGTCGTCACCATGAATAATCCGCAGGAGTTCAACGTCCTCAGCAGTGGCTTTATGCGCGCTCTCGCAGAAGCCTTCGACGGCATTACTGCCCTGCGCAATCCTGACCCGAATAACGACAGAGTCCGAGCCGTCATATTACGCGCCGAGGGCCGTGCGTTCACCGTTGGGCTCGATATCGGAAAGCTCGATGAGTATCTGGAAGGGGGCATCACGCCTGCCGGCGACCCGTTTCGGGCAATGTGGGAGTGTCCCTTTCCGATCATTGGGGCGGTCAATGGTCCAACGGTGACGGGTGGTTTTGAAATCGCGCTGTGTTGCGACGTGCTTCTTGCCTCAGAGCGGGCGGTTTTTATGGACAATCACGCCAAATACGGCGTACACCCTGGACGACGCATTTCACAGCGGCTTGCCCAGGTGTGTGGTATGAACAATGCCAAGCTGGCAACAATGGCCGCGTATCCGATCGACGCCCAACTCGCTTTCAACTGGGGGCTGGTACAACGTGTATTCGCAACCAATGAAGAACTTGATCGTGAGAGTCTGAACATCGCACGGCTCATGTCGCAGAACCACCCGGTCATGGTGAAACGTTATAAGAACCTGCTCGAACGCGGGGCGCTCGACAGCTACCGGGCCGGCCTGGCCTTAGAAGAAAATTCTGAGACAACCTACTACGACGACCTCACCGATGTTGCAGTCACACTCAAGGACGGAGCGGAAAAATTTCGGGCTATGGTCCGTTGGGTTGCTGAGCGGGATTGATACAAGCGGCTGGTGGCCTGAGCGCTCTCCAACACCCGGAAGGGGACTATCGAAGAAAGCATGGACGAATCGTACTCTTCCGTTGTGAAGTTGAAACAACTAAATAAACTGCTGGAGCGTGGATTGTGGTCTATGAAGACCCGTGTGGAGAAGCCGGCCGTCCAAAGCGCCATTGGTCTGTCTCTGATGTGCCTATTTGATTCGTCAGGAACGCCGGGAAAGAAAGTAAGGGGTATCGTATGCCCATGAATATTCTTGGTATGATCGGCGTGGCCCCACCGGGTGGTGGAGCCACGGTACACGTCATTGGGGGTGGTATTGATCGAGAATACCTACGCCGTTTTGCCCAGGCGCATGAGCACGCTGGTTTTGACTCCGTATTAGTCGGCTACACATCTTCCTCTGCCGAAGGCTTTCAGGTTGCACAGTACGCTGCCGCCTATACCGAGCAGCTCAACTTCCTCGTCGCCCACCGGCCTGGCTTTGTCATGCCGACCCTCGCAGCGCGGACGGCTGCCACGTGCGATACGCTGACCGGTGGACGGCTGTGGCTACACATCATTTCGGGTACAGCCGATGCTGAACAACAACGTGACGGTGACTGGCTCAGTCATGATGAGCGCTATGCACGGACAGACGAATATCTGGAGATCCTGCGCCGGATGTGGACGGCTGACAAGCCATTCAACTTTGAGGGACGCTATTACTCGGTCAAGAAAGCTTTCTCTGAAGTTCGCTCCGCCCAGCAGCCCCATGTGCCCATCTACTTTGGTGGGGCCTCTGATGCGGCGATTCGGGTTGGAGCCAGGCATGCTGATGTGTATGCCCTCTTTGGCGAGCCACGCGCCTCGGTGAAAGCCATGATAGACCGTATCTCCGCAGAAGCGGCACGGTATAACCGCCAGCCCCGTTTTAATGTGTCTCTCCGACCGATTATCGCGCTGACTGAGGGAGCAGCGTGGGACAAAGCGCGTGGGATCCTGGCTCGTTTGGAAGAGTCTAACCCTCGGTTACCTCTCAAGGTCGAAGCCGAGTTTAGCCGTCGCCTGACCCGGTTGGCTGACGCGCAAGAGGTCTATGATGAACGCCTGTGGATGGGCCTCGTGAAGATCTCCGGGGCAAGCGGTAATACCACGGCCTTGGTCGGGACTCCTGAGCAAGTCGCAGAATCCATTGCCGCCTATTACGACTTGGGCATGCGCGGTGTGCTCATCCGTGGATTTGATCCGTTTAATGACGTAACGGAATTTGGCCAAGAGCTCATCCCGAGAATCCGGGCGCTTGTGGCTGAGCGTGAGGCACAAGCCGCATAGCACAGGAAGGAGAGAGGCGTATGGCCCTAGCAGAAAAAGTGGCGCTCGTGACCGGCGCGTCACGAGGTATCGGTCGAGCCGTTGCGCTCAAACTGGCCCAGGAAGGGGCGCATATAGCCATTCACTACAATCAAAACCGGGAAGCGGCTAAGCACACCCTGGCAATCTTACCTGACGGCGCGCATCAGGTCTTTCAAGCCGACCTTGCCGACGCACAGGCCGTGGAAGCGCTGATGGCTGCGGTGCTCAGCCAGATGGGCAGACTCCAGATAGTTGTGAACAACGCCGCTATCAACGAGTGGCAGCCGCCGCTTCGTGTTGACTACGAGGTGTGGAACGACGTGTGGCAGCGCTCGCTCGACACCAACCTGGTCGGCCCGGCCAATGTCATGTTCTGGGCCGCACGGCATATGGCAGAGCACAGCGGCGGGCAAATAGTGAATATCTCCTCCCGGGGCGCTTTTCGGGGAACGCCCAAAGCGCCGGCCTACGCGGCGAGTAAGGCCGCCCTCAATGCCATGAGCCAATCGCTGGCCCAAGCCTTCGCTCCGCATAACATTTTTGTGTACGTTGTTGCCCCAGGTTTTGTGGAAACCGATATGTCCGCGTCTATTCTTGCCAGCCCTCGGGGCGAAGCCATTCGCCAGCAGAGCCCACTCGGCCGAGTGGGCAAGCCGGAAGAGGTCGCTGCCATAGTCGCCTTTCTCGCCTCGGGCGAGGCAAATTTTGCAACCGGGACTATTGTCGATGTGAATGGCGCTTCGTATATGAGGACGTAATGCTTTGGAAGAAGACTAACGCTCATCAGCCTGCGCCGCCCGCACCAGCCGGAACAATTTCTCCGGGGTAATCGGAATCTCGTTGATCTCTATGCCCAGGTGAGACAGGGCGTCGGAGACCGCGTTGGCAATCGCGGCCGGCGCGCCGATGGTGCCGCCTTCTCCCATGCCGCGAAATCCGCCAAGCGTGGTCGGGGAGGGCGTTTCAATGTGGTGGACTTCTATGGGCAGGAGTTCGGAGGCGGTAGGAACGAGGTAGTCCACCAACGAGCCGGTCAGCAGTTGCCCTTCGTCGTTGTACACTACTTCTTCATAGAGAGCGGCTCCTATGCCTTGGGCCACGCCGCCGCGGACCTGACCGTCAACGATCAGTGGGTTAATAATCCGTCCGCAATCTTCAACCACAATATACCGCTTGATTGTGACTGCGTAGGTCTCGGTATCGACCTCCACGACCGCAACATGGGTGGCGCTCGAAGCCGTCCCAAAGAACGGATCGTAGAACCGTGTGACCTCCAACCCCGGTTCCATGTCTTTGGGCAGCCGCCGCAGGCCGGCATAGGCCGTCTTCGCGACATCACGGAAGGGCAGCCGCCGTTCCGGCTTGTCACGTAGGAAAACCTGGTCGTCTCGGATGTCCAGATCGGCCGGATTGCTCTCCATCATGTGGCCGGCAATCTTCAGCGCCTTTTCCTTGAGCGTCTGGCCCGCCCGTATGGCCGCGCCACCGGCTAACACGGCGCTGCGGCTGGCATAGGTTCCCGTGCCTTGAGGGGCAAGCGCAGTATCGCCGCAGATCACCCGAACGCTGTCAAAGGAAACGCCTAGCGCATCCGCCACAACCTGGGCTAGCGCAGTCTCATGGCCTTGCCCTTGAGGGGCGACGCTGAAGGTGGCAGTAACAGTCCCGGCCGGGTCGACCCGCAGAAAGGCGGCCTCCGTCCCGGTCGCAATCGGCATGCCCGGTGAGACGGGAATAGCCGACCCAACCCCAGTCAGTTCAATATAGGTGGCAAAGCCAATACCGACCCATCGCCCCGCGGCGCGTGCCTGCGTGCGCCACGGTGCGGTCGCGCCAGGGTCCAGCACGTCCCGCGTCTTTTGCATGCACTCGGTCAGGCTGGCTTGATCCCACACAAGGCCGGACGGTGTTTTGTACGGGAATTCGTCGGCCCGGATATAGTTCTTGAGCCGCAGTTCGGTCGGGTCCAGGGCCAGCCGGCGCGCGGCCCGGTCGATGAGACTTTCCAGCACAAAGGTCGTAATCGGACGCCCCACTCCCCGATACGGTCCCATCGGCGCCTTACACGTAGCCACCCCGCGATTGCGGCCCCGATAGTGTGGCATCCGGTACGGGCCGGACAGAAAGCTGATGGTCTGGATCGGCTCAACCGTGGCCGTCCAGGGATAAATGGAATATGCGCCAATATCCGTTGTCACATCCGCTCTGAGACCAATAATGGTGCCGTCGGCCTGGAGGCCCAGTTCGGCATCCACAATTTCATCCCAGGCCTGCGTCGACGTCTTGAGGTCCTCCTGGCGGTCGCTGATCCATTTCACCGGCCGTTTCAGCAACCGGGCGACCGCACACAGGACAATCTCTTCGGGATAGAGCGAAGACTTGGCCCCGAACCCGCCCCCCACGTCGGCGGCGACCACGCGAATGCAATGCTCGGGCATGTCCAACAGGTCGGCCAGCGCATCCCGGAGCAAGCCCGGACATTGGGTGGCGGAGCGCAGCGTCAGCTCTCCCGTCCCCGCATGATAGTCAGCCAGGCAGCCACGATTTTCCATACATACGGTAGCGTGCCGCCGAAAACGGAAGCGATCACACACCCGTACGGCTGCACCGGCGAGTGCCGCATCCACGTCGCCACGGGCAAACTCGCGTGACAAGAGGACATTACTCCCGGCTTCATCGTGCAGCACGGGCGCGTCGGGCTGGGCTGCGTCCTGCGCGTTGGCCACGGTCGGCAGCGGATCGTATTCGACGCGAATCCCTTCAAGTGCGTCTTCGGCGAGATAGCGATTTTCCGCGATAACCACGGCGAGCGCTTCCCCGACATACCGTACCTTGTCAACGGCCAACGGCGGGAAGCTGGTCTCTTTGTACTCTCGCATTTTTGAGGCGGCGCGAACCGGTTTGACCAAGGGGACAAGGTCTTTGCTGGTGAGGACGGCGACAACGCCTTCATGTGTCTGTGCTGTCGAAGTATCGAGCTGGGTAATCCACGCATGCGCATACGGGCTGCGCAGAAAGGCGGCATGGAGCAGGCCCGGCGGATGATGATCATCCACATACGCGCCCTGGCCGGTCAGCAGACGTTGATCTTCCCGTCGCTTCACCCGCGCGCCAACGAATTTTGGAGTAAACTCTTCCACTCTACTTCCTCAGCTCACTAAACCCCCTCCTCGGAGAGAATATATCCCAAACGGGACACTCATTTTTTCAATTATTTCAAAGGCTGAAAATTGCCTATTCTGCTGGTACAAGCGCACAACAGTACAACCGATATTGGAGGGGGTAGGACTGCCGGAAGCCGTCGTCGTAGGAGATGCCCACCCCATTGACATAGGAGCCCGCAGGACAGGTTTGAGACCCATCGTGTTGGGCCCGAATCAATGGCTGCCATTCACACCTATGGCTGTCCCACTTCTCGGTAGCAGACCGCGCCTGTTCAAGGGCATCCAGGCGCGCATCGAATCGCATATATGCGTATGCGGCAAGACAACTGAACACGAGCAGAAGAATGAGTTCGGGCCGACTCGCCCACCATCCGCGTTTCTGTTTTTCCTGCTTTCCTGTCAAATAGATGTCTGTCATAACTGCCCCCCTCTCCGAGCCCTGAGCGTCTCCGCCGCGGCCTGAACGGCTTCAACGATCCCCTGATAGCCCGTACAGCGACACAGCACTGCAGATAAGCCCGCGCGGATTTCTGCCTCGCTCGGGGCCGCGTTTGTTTGGAGCAAATCGTACGCGGTCATGAGCATGCCCGGCGTACAGAACCCACACTGGAGTCCGTGGTGTTCCCAAAAGGCGGTTTGCAGGGGATGGAGTTGACCAGTCTTTCCTGGGAGCGCGGGCGGCCCGCCCGATTGAGGGGCCAAGCCCTCAACGGTCATCAACTCCGCGCCATCGGCCTGAACGGCCAGCATCAGACACGAGCGGGCAGATTCACCATTGATGAGAATCGTGCACGCCCCGCAGATGCCGTGCTCACAGCCGACATGAGAGCCGGTCAGGCCCAGGTCTTCACGCAGAAAATCAACCAGCAGTTTACGTGGCTCCACCTGCCCCCGGTGCTCCGTACCGTTGACGCGGAGCGTGATCGGTCTGGCTTGGCTGTGCTCGTTCGGCTCGCTCACGCCCTTTGCTCCTGGCCGCGCTCAAGTGCCCGCTGAATCGCCCGACGGGTCAGCACCTCGGTTAGATGCCGCCGAAAATCGGCTGAGGCATGGATATCGCTATCGGGTTCAACGAGTTCAGCGGCTTTGGCCGCGGCGCGCTGAATGCTCTGTTCAGTGACGCCTTCCTGCACCAGAATGTCTTCTGCGGCACGCAGGCGGATTGGAGTTGGCCCGACGCCAGCGGCCGCCAGACGTGCGGTCCGACACTGTTCGCCATCCGCATCAATCACGCCGGCAACGCCAGCAAGGGCAAAATCTCCGTGCCGCCGGGCAACCTCTTCGAACGCCCAACCGCTTGTCGGCGAAGCGGGTGAAAAGCGGACTTCGGTGACGACCTCGTTCGGAGCGAGGGCGGTTGTCAGATAGCTCACGAAAAATTCTTCGACGGAGATACTTCGCTGTCCCTCTGGACTCTGAAGAACCAGGTCAGCGCCTAAAACCAATGCGACAGCGGGATATTCCGCCGCGGGGTCGGCATGGGCCAGGCTGCCGCCGATGGTGCCGCGTGTACGGATGGGAAGATGACCGACCAACATGGTCGCCTCATACAGCAGCGGAAGCTGGCGGCGCACCAGTTCCGAAAATTCAATCGCTCTCTGGCGGGTCAACGCGCCAATGCAGACCTGTCCGTTCTCTTGCCGCAGATACGACAGCTCCGCCACGTGGTTGATATCGATCAGGGCGGACGGATAGCTCAGCCGGAAATTCAGCAGCGGCATCAGACTCTGCCCGCCGGCCAATACTTTTGCGTCGTCTCCATAGCGCTCCAGAAGAGCGAGCGCTTCGTCAAGCTGCGTCGGCGCGTGATAGGCAAACGGCGGCGGCTTCATTCTGTTCTGGCTTGTATCCGGCTCGGTGCAGGTGGTAAAGGGTGCAACATTACATACAGAAAGGAGTCCTATGACAATGACAAATCAACACGAGGACATTCAACAATTCTACGCCAGCTATCTCGACACCTTTCATACGGGTGACGCAGAGGCGATGGTACCTTTTTACCGTGCCCCGTGTCTGTTTATCGCGGATCAGGGCGTGACTCTGCTTTCAAGCGAAGCGGAGATTGAAAAGCTCTTTGCGCAGATTATCCAAGACCTCAAAGGCCGGAATTATGGGCGAAGCGAAGTCACGAACATTCAGATCAAAGGGATGACGGATCGTATCGCGCTCCTCAGCGGCCTCGCCGTACGCTACACCAAAACCGGGGAAGAACTGGAGCGATTGGGAGCAACCTACACCCTGCGCAAGACCGACGACCGCTGGCAGATTGTCTCTGTCGTAGCGCATAGCCCGGAGACCGTGGTGCGGTTTGGGTGAGAGAACCTAGGCTCATTACTATGACAATTCTTAAGATACCGCCTAGCCGAGATGAGATAATCACGATGGTCGTAGATAATATGTATGGCCGCCCTATCCTCGACAATACTCGTCGTGGTGACGTTGCAGAGATGATTGTTCTCTCTGCGTTAGGCCCAAGTTGGAAGTATGTTGGGTTGGGCTGGCATCCTTGGGATTTGCAACGGGGAAGCGGGAGTGAACGGGTCCGAATTCAGGTTAAACAGTGTGCAGCTCTTCAGCTCTGGGGAAAAACGAAAAGCTTAGGTTTGAAGTTCGGCTGGAAGAAGAAGGCGCCTGACTATTTTGCTAAGTATAATCCGGGAGAAAAAATTGAATCGGAGGGCTGGTTTTGCGATCTTTTTGTTTTTGGGCTTCATCTTGAAGAGAACATCAATAAAGCAGACCAACTTGATCCAAAGCAATGGGAGTTTCTTGTTATTCCGACAAACGATTTGAAGCGGGGGCAGGACTCGATGGTTCTCACGAAGGCGTTAAAGAGATGGCGCCCAGTAACATGGTGTGACCTCCTGGACGAAGTGGAATGTGCTATTAAGCGCCGTAGGTCGGATTACGCCTCGCTAATCCGACCTACGGCGCTGCGACTCCCCGTCTTTTCCTGAGACCAGCGTGGACTATTGGGCCAACCAGCCGCCATCTGCCGACATAGTATGACCGGTCACAAATGAGGCCGCGTCTGAGCTGAGCCAGACGACGGCTTCAGCGATTTCTCCCGGCTGACCCATCCGGCCGACCGGCTCCATTTCTGCGATCTTGTCGGCCATCTCAGGCTGGCCCTCGGTCAGCCGACTGACCATGGGCGTCTCAATCGCGCCCGGACAGACACAGTTCACGCGAATACCGCTCTGCGCGTATTCCAACGCCGCCGCGCGCGTAATCCCGACCACGCCATGCTTGCTGGTGATATAGGCCGGCAGACGGTAGCCACCCACTAGGCCATAGGCCGAGGAGGTGTTCACAATGGAACCGCCGCCCTGCTTGAGCATCTGGAGAATCTCATATTTCATGCACAGCCAGACACCCTTGAGGTTGATCGCCATAGTGCGGTCCCAGCCCTCTTCGCTGGTTTCGGCGGTCAACACATTTTCCCCTTCAATCCCCGCGTTGTTATAAGCACAGTCAAGGCGGCCGTACGTTTCGACGATCTGACTGATGAGCCCCTCAACCTCAGCGGCTTGGGAGACATCGACTTGAAGAAAGCGGGCTTCTCCTCCCGCCGCCTTAACGAGTTGGACAGTCTCCTCGCCCCCGTCGGCAACAATATCGCTGACCACCACGGTTGCGCCCTCTCGCGCAAAGGCGAGGGCTGAGGCGCGCCCTATCCCTGAACCGGCTCCGGTAATCAACGCAATCTTACCCGCTAATACGCCTGCCATCGTACTCCTCCTTTTGATCTTTTCTCTCCAGTATGTTTGTGTCTTACACGGTTTCGCTGGCTGCGGGCAAGAAACCATTCAGAGCAACGCATAGAACCTCGGAAAGCCGCAATGCTGACCATTACCAATTATACAATCTATCATTCGCCCAACTCGTATCTGGGGGTGATGCAGGCAGACCGGGAACTGGTCGGTCTGCCTGTCCGAATTGAACGCAGACCTATTTTTATCCCTCATGACCGGGGGGTGAGAGTAGCGGATCTAATCGGCAGTCAAGAGCCGCCCCGGAAGAGCACGTATCATCGTGAAGATTGCGCGCGTTGGGCGAAGCGCTACGGGATTAAGCTTCACTTCCTGGATTCCGGCGTATTTGAGGAGCGTGCAATGCGGTGGCGTCAGTCGCCGTTCGGGCGTGAAGAATTGCCCGCCCGAGCCTACTACGCCGCAATCGGTACAGGCCGAGAAGAAGATTTCGATCGATCCTTATTCCGGACAGCATGGATTCAAGGACAGGATGTAAACGACGAGAGTGTTATTCGCTACGCTGCCCAGTCAGTTGGCCTTGATGCAGATCATCTCTTGCAACGAGCACTCGACGAGGAGGCGAAACGAGCAGCCCGAGAGGCACTGAACACATTTGACCGAGACCAGGTGCCTGGAGTGCCAACGTGGGTGGTCAATGGGAAACGATTCTGGGGGAAGGATCGTGTGGAATGGGTGGTCCAAGAGGTGAAACATCTGCTAGACAAGTATTGTTGAACGAAGCAAGGAAGGACCTCCTTGTAAGCGGAGAATTGATACCGGTGTTTAAAAATATGCATTCTGAATGTATAGACCAACATAGGAGAGGTAAATTGCACTCTTGCGGATAGAGACCATCCGAGGACGTGAGGTTATCCGTGAGCCATTGTCTGTTACAAGCGAATGAAACGCCGTGACTTGGTTCGCCATCTTGAGCGACATGGTTGCCAGTTCTTACGAGAAGGCGTGAACCAGACTGTTTATGTCAATCGTGAGACCCAACATGGGAGGAGCTGATATGAAGAAATTGGTGCGATGGCAATGCGGGCTCGTGGTGTCCTTCGTGGTCTTGATGAGTGCACCGCTGGCCACGGCACAAGACGCGGAACCGGCTGATGCGCCAGAGGTCGAGCAGGAACAGCAGCCCCTGGAGTTGGAGGCACTCCGAGTGGTCGGCTCCCGGGCGCTGGGCCGCTCGGCGGCGGATTCGCCCGTGCCGGTGGACGTCATCGACGGCGACAGCTTCAGGAATTACGGCGTCCGCGACCTGAACAACCTGCTGGCTGCGACTGTCCCGTCCTATAATGTCACTCAGCACGCTATCGGAGACGCCAATGCGCTGGTCCGCCCGGCCAAGATGCGCGGGCTGCCACCGGACTCGACCCTGGTGCTGGTCAACGGCAAACGCCACCATCGCTCGTCCGCCATCAGCATCTTCACCTTTGGACAGGCGCAGGGGGCGCACGGCGCTGACATTCGCTCGATTCCGTCTATTGCCCTCAAACGGGTGGAAGTGTTGCGCGACGGCGCGGGCGCTCAGTACGGCTCCGACGCGGTGGCCGGCGTACTGAATTTTGTGCTGCGCGACGCACCCGAGGGCGGGACGGTCGAAGCCCGCTGGGGCCAGTATTATCAGGGTGACGGCGACCAGGTGAGCACGGCGGCCAACGTCGGCCTGCCACTGACCGACGCCGGCTTTGCCAACCTCAGCTTCGAGTTCACCAACGCCGACTCGACCAACCGCAGCACGCAGCGCACCGACGCGCTGACGGCGATCGATAGCGGCAACGAGCACGTCCGCAGAGGCGCGGTGCAGGTCTGGGGCGCGCCGGATGTACCGTACGACTACAAATTCTTCGGCAACTTCGGCTTCGACCTGGGCGAACACCACCATGCCTACGCCTTCGGCAACTGGGCGGAACGCGAGATTCTGGATTCGTGGTATTGGCGTAGCCCGTACGCGCGGCCGGGGGTCTTTACGGACCCGAGCGGTCCGGGTGGCGGCTGGTCCCTGGACGATCCCTTGCTGATTGCCGACCTGTCGCCGGACGGTAGGAGCGGCGGCTGTCCAAAAGACATCACCGGGCGCGATTATCTGCAAAACGGCCAAGCAGCGCTGAGCGGGCTGGGCGCGGACTGCCACTGGATGGGCCAGACCTTTCCGGGCGGGTTCGTCCCGCGGCTGCGCGGCGGCGTGGAAGACTGGGGAATCGCTTTCGGCCTGCGCGGGACGTTGCAGAGCGCCTCTTCGCTGCTCGACGGCTGGAACTACGATATGAGCGCCGTGTTCGGCCAACACCGCACGACGTATGTGGTCTGGAACAGCGTCAACCCACAACTTGCCCGCCTCCGCTCGGATATTCCGACCGAATTTTTCTCGCGCGCCTACCAGCAGCAGGACAAGATTTTCAACCTGGACCTCTCCCGGCCGTTCGATATCGGCCTGTTCTATTCCCCGCTGAACGTCGCCTTCGGATTGGAGTACCGCGAGGAAGATTACGAGATCGAAACCGGTGAGCAAAACGCCTGGTGCGTCGATGATGACGGAGAATGCGGGGGCGGGGGTCAGGACCCGAATCGCCGCGGCCTCGCCCAGCAAGGCTTCGACATCGGCACCAATGCCTACCCCGGCATCCGGCCGGAGCATGGCATGGAGGCGGACCGGGGTAGCTTCGGGGCGTATATCGACCTGGAAGCCAACGTCATCGAGCAGGTATTGCTCACCGCCGCGGGCCGCTTCGAGCACCACGAAGGCATCGGCGAGTCCCTGGACGGCAAACTGGCCGGCCGCTGGGACCTGCTCGAAGAGTACCTGGCCGTACGCGGCTCCTTTGGCACGGGCTTTCGGGCGCCGACCGTGGGACAGGCGAACTACCGCGATACGACCTTCGGCATTGACGCCAACGGCAATCTCGTCGAACAGCCAACCCTGCCGGGCAGCGACCCGATTGCACAACACAAGGGAGCCAAGCCGCTCACGCCGGAGACCTCCTTCTCCTTTTCTGTCGGCGCGGTGCTCTCCATTGATGCCCTGTCTGTTACCCTGGACTATTACAATATAGAAATCAGAAACCGGATCGGGCTGACCGATTCGCAAAGCATCACCGCTGACGACGTTGCCATCCTGGCAGCCCAGGGCGTTGACGCCAGCGGCGTGCGGACCGTCAAGTTCTTCGCCAACGCGTTCGAGACCTATACGCAGGGCGTCGATCTGGTGGCAACCTATCCGCTGGAACTGTTCGGCGGCAGCATCGGCACGACCATGCTGACCTTCGCCGGCAACTGGAACGACACCAAAATCAATCTCGATTCGATCAATTCGCAGGTCATCGGTTCCCTGCGCAAACATCAGCTTGAAGAGCTTGAGCCGGAATTCCGTTTGTCGCTGATGGCGGACCACACCTGGGGACCGTGGCGCTTCCTCACCCGGCTGCATTACTACGACGATTTCACCGAGCGGCATCAAGATATTGATACCCAGCCCATCTACGCTCACGCCCGCGCACTGCTCGACGTGGAGGCCTCGTATATGTTTCAGAACGGCCTCGGGTTTGCGGCCGGCGTGGACAACCTGCTCGACACCTATCCGACCAAGAATCGGTATGCCCGCGACTATGGCCAGAAGTATCCGGTTGCCTCGCCGTATGGATACAACGGCGGGTTCTACTACTTCAGGGCGTCGTACTCATTCTGAAACCTGGCGCTCACGCGCCAGGCTCAGTCAACGGGCGAGGGTAGCGTATGAGGAAATCAGGACAATACGGTCTCAAGAGAGAACGTGTCCTTCCATCATAGATATGAGATGCTGGACACGTTTACTCTTGCTGGTGTTGCTCCTGGTCTTGATAGGCTCGCTGCCGGCCGGGGCGCAGTCGGCCGACCAGGCAGAAGAGATCGTCGGACTTGAAGAAATCCGGGTGGTCGGCTCCCGCTCGGCGGGCCGCTCCGCGGCGGATTCGCCCGTGCCGGTGGACGTCATTGACGGCGACAGCCTCAAGCACTACGGCACCACGGATATGAACGACCTGTTGTCCGCGACTGTCCCATCCTACAAGGTCTTTCAGTATGGCATCGGTGTTGAGTCCGCCCTGGTCCGCCCGGCCAAGCTGCGCGGCCTGCCGCCGGACTCGACCCTGGTGCTGGTCAACGGCAAACGCCGCCACCGCTCCTCCGCGATTACCCGTTGGAGTTATGGATTGGCGAGCGGTTCGCATGGGACGGATATCGCATCCATCCCGTCCATCGCCCTCAAGCGGGTGGAAGTCCTGCGCGACGGGGCCGGCGCGCAGTATGGGTCCGACGCGGTAGCCGGGGTGCTGAATTTCGTGCTGCGCGACGCGCCCGAGGGCGGCACCCTGGAGACCAATCTGGGGCAGTATTACCACGGCGACGGCGACCGGCTTAATGTCGCGGCCAACATCGGCCTGCCGCTGACCGAGGCCGGCTTTGCCAACTTCAGCTTTGAGTTTACCAACGCGGATTCGACCAACCGCAGCGTGCAGCGCGACGATGCCCGCCGCATGATCGAGAACGGCAACGCCTTTATCCGCAGATCCGCGGCCCAGCCCTGGGGCGCGCCAGACGTGAAGTACGACTATAAATTCTTCGGTAACCTCGGCCTGGACCTCGGTGACGACCATCGGTTGTATGCCTTCGGCAATTATGCGGAGCGCGAGATTGAAGACACGTTCTACTGGCGCAATCCGGCCAGTTTTCCCGGTGTGTTCGCGAATGGCAATGAGTTGCTGGTCGCCGACCTGTCCGCGGATGGGATGTCCGGTAACTGCCCGACGATCACAGCGAACGATTATGTGACACAGGGCCCGGCCGCTCTGGACCCGTTGATAGGCCAGGACGACTGCTATGCCCTGGCCCAGGCATTCCCGGGCGGGTTCACCCCCCGGTTTCGGGGCATCGTGAACGACTGGAGCCTCGTCTTCGGCCTGCGCGGGAGTCTGCGCAGCGCCTACGCCCTGCTGGACGGCTGGCACTACGATATGAGCGCCGGGTTCGGGCAGAACAGCATGGACACCCACCTCAGGAACAGCGTGAATCCGAATCTGATCAGCCTCAAGGCCGCGATTCCGACCCAGTACAGAACCCGCAGGTACGAGGAGCGGGACAAGATATTCAACCTGGACCTCTCCCGGCCGTTCGACATCGGCCTGCTCGCTTCTCCACTAAACGTGGCCTTCGGCTTGGAGTACCGTGAAGAAACCTTTGAGAGCGGAACCGGGGAGCCGAATTCCTATTTCCGTGACGACATGCTGGCCCGACAGGGCCTCGCGGTCGCGGTCTCCGGCCATCCTGGCACGTCGCCCCAGGAGGCGACCGAGGCCAGCCGGGACAGTTTTGGCGCGTATCTCGACCTGGAGGCCGATGTCCTGACCGATGTGTTGCTCACCGCCGCCGGCCGGTTTGAGCACCATGAAGGTATCGGTGAATCGCTCAATGGCAAGCTGGCCGCCCGGTGGAGTCTGCTTGACGACTACCTGGCGCTGCGCGGCTCCATCGGGACGAACTTTCGGGCGCCAACCGTCGGGCAGGCCAACTATCGGAATATAACCTCGAGCCTCAACGCCGAAACCGGCGAACTGAACCTCACCTACGTGCTGTCGGGCAATGACCCGATTGCCCAACAGAAGGGCGGCCAGCCGCTGAGATCGGAACACTCAACCAGCTTCAGCCTCGGCGCAGTCATTACGCTCGGCAACCTGTCCGTCACCGCCGACTACTATAATATGGAGGTTCGCCGTCGGATTATGTTAAGCCAGAACTTCCTCCTCACCGCGGCGGATAAAGCCGCCTTGGCTGCCGCGGGCATCGACCTCTTCATGAACAGAGGAGGGGGCGGCCAAGTCAGCTATTTCAACAACGACTTCGGCACAACGACCCAGGGGCTGGATGTCGTGGCGACCTACCCCCTGGAGTGGCTCGACGGCAGGGCCGGGGCTACCATGTTCACCTTTGCCGGTAACTGGAATAATACCAAGGTCGATAAGCGCAACCCGCAAATCACCAATGACCTGCGGGCCGCCCAAATCGAGAACACCGACCCCGAGTTCCGCTTCACGCTGAGCGCAGACCATAGCTGGGGACCGTGGCGGCTACTCACCCGGCTCCACTACTATGACGACTTCAAGGATTTCCCGATATTCAGGCCCACCAACCCCGTCCACGCCCACGCGCGCGCCCTGCTCGACCTGGAAGCGTCCTATACCTTTTTCAACGGCGTGTTCAGCGGCGTGACCCTGGCGGTTGGCGCGCAAAACCTGTTCGATACGTATCCGACCAAAAACAAGTATGCCGGCCGCCATGGCATGAAATACCCGGTCGTCTCGCCGTATGGATACAATGGTGGGTTGTATTATCTGCGGGCGGGTTTCGAGTGGGGTTAAACCCGCATGGCTGGGGCGGATATGGTAGAGGAAACAGAAGCTGGAGAAAAAGGAGGAACACCATGGGGACAGTTCGGGGCGAAGAACTGATTGCACAGAGTTTCAAGCGAGAGAACGTCGATACCGTTTTCTTCATGATGGGCGGACCGACCAGCGGCACCGCGGCGGCCTGTCTCGACCTGGGCATGCAGGGCATCTATGTCCGCCACGAACAGGCCGCGGCCATGATGGCCCACGCCTACGCCCGCGTAACAGGCAAGCCCGGCATCTGCATCACGCCGTCCGGTCCCGGCACGGCCAACGCCGTGACCGGACTGGCCAACGCTTGGGCGGATTCCGCCCCGATTATTGCCATTGGGGGGTCCGCTCCCATGCGGGCGACCACGCTTGATGCCTTCCAGGAGATGGACCAGGTCGCCATGATGAAGCCTGTGGTCAAGGCGGCCTATCGTATTGATATGGCCCAGCGGGTTCCCGAGTATGTCAGCATCGCCTTTCGTGAGGCCATGGACGGCAAGAAAGGCCCGGTGTATCTCGATTTACCGGGCGATATTCTGGCCCATAAGGTTGACGACGAAAGGATCTACTGGCCGGAGAATTATCGGGTCGAAAGTCGGCCGGCCGGAGATCCGGCCCTGGTCAAGCAAGCCATTGCCCTCTTGGCCCAGGCCGAGAAACCCCTCATTGTAACCGGTAGCGGCATCCTGTGGTCGGGAGCCAGTGCGGAACTGCAACGGTTTGTCGAGGCCACCGGCGTTCCTTTTTTCACCACCCCGCAGGGTCGTGGCGTCATTCCTGAAGACCATACCCACGCCTTTCCCGCGGCCCGGTCGATGGCCTTTCGCGAGGCCGACGTAGTGCTGGTCATTGGCGCCAGGGCAAACTCCATGCTGTCGTTTCTCCGCGCCCCCCGTTTTTCTCCCACAGCAAAATTTATCAACGTCAATCTGGACGGCAGAGCCATCGGTCATAATCAGGGGGTGGCCGTCGGCATTGTCGGCGACGCCAAGCTCGTCTTGCAGCAGTTGACGGAAGAGGCCGGCGGCCAGTTCGACCCCAATCAAGAAACCGCCTGGGTTGCCCAGCTTGCGGCTAAACAACGCACCAATATGGAGCGCTCGGCTCCGCTGCTGCACTCGGACGCCACCCCGGTCCATCCGCTCCGCTTGTGCAAGGAAGTCCGCGAAACAATCAGCCGCGACACCATTTTGGTCGTGGACGGGCATGAAATCCTCAATTTTGCTCGCCAGTCCATTCCCGTGTATGCCGCCGGCGGCAGTCTCAATGCCGGTCCGCACGGCTGTATGGGCGTGGGCGTACCGTTCGGCATCGGGGCCAAGGTCGCGGCGCCGGACAAACCCGTCCTGGTCCTGTCCGGCGACGGGGCCTTCGGCTGGAACGGCATGGAGATGGACTCGGCCATTCGGCATAACATTCCTATTGTCGTCGTGGTCTCAAACAACGCGGGTTTCACCTCGCGCCAGACCGGGTATATGACGGCCGGCGACAAACAGGGCCGGCAGAATGTCGGTCGCGAGCTTGGCCATCAGCGCTATGACAAGATGGTCGAAGCGCTCGGCGGCTACGGGGAGTATGTCGAGAACCCCGCCGACATCAGGGCCGCGATTGAGCGGGCGTTTGCCAGCGGCAAGCCCGCCTTAGTCAACGTCTGCACCGACCCGGACGCCCAGGCCACAACCGATATGGGGTTTGGGGGGTATTAGAAAACAGGGGAACGACATGAGCAGCAATAAGACCTGGGACGACCTCACGCTGGGCGTTGAGGAGGAATTCTTTCTCGTAGACCCCGTCTCGCGCGACCTGCTGGCCGATCCTGACCCCGGCATTTTCGAGACCTGCGAGCGCAACAGGGGCCCGCACAAAGTCGTACACGAACTTTTCCGAACCCAGATCGAGACCAACACCCAGGTCTGTCACTCGCTGGCCGAGGTGCGCGCCGCCCTGTGCGAAACTCGCCGGCTGGTCATTGAGGCCGCGGAGGCATACGGAGCCACGGTCATGGCCGCCTCGACCCATCCGTTCGCAGAGTGGCGGGCACAGATGACCACGCCCAAGGAGCGCTACGAGCGGTTCGAGAGCACGTTTCAGGAGAGTATCCGGCGTGGGCTCATCGCCGGCATGCATATTCATGCCGGCTTTGGCGACCCGGATGAGAGAATCCGGGTCATGACCGCGCTCCGGCGCTACCTGCCGCTGTTCCATGCCCTGTCCACCTCATCGCCATTCAATTCAGGCCACCAGACCGGTTTCAAGTCCTACCGCCTCAACCTGTTCGGCGCTCTGCCGCGCACCAGCCTGCCCGGTCCACTGTATTCCCAGACCGAGTACGACCGGCTCATAGCCGATTACCAGCGCATGGAGTTTATCACCAGCGCGAGCGAATTATGGTGGGACATCCGTCCCTCACGTGCCTACCCGACCGTGGAAATGCGCATCTGCGACATCTGTCCACTCATTGACGACGCAGTATGCATCGCTGCCCTCTACGCGGCGCTGATTCACCGCCTGTTACGGCAGGACCGGGAGGGAAGTTTACCCCCCGAACCGCCCACCGAGATCATTGCCGAGAACCGCTGGCTCGCCCAGCGCTACGGTGTGCTCGCCTTCCTCGGCGACCCAGGCCAGGGTGGACGGCAGGACATCCAGGACTACGCGACTCAACTGATCGAAACCCTCGCCGATGACGCTCACGCCCTGGGCTGCGAAGACGAGATGCGCCACGCGCTCGCCATCATTCGTTACGGGAGCAGCGCCGACCGGCAGCTTGACCATTTCCGCTTGCGCCTCCTTGAAGGAGACACTGAGCAAGAGGCCCTGCGTTCTGTCGTCGATCTGGTTTTAGCTGAAACCCGGCAGGGAGTCTGAGAGACAGGTTGACCCTCGCAGATCAATCTCACCAGTGGGGCTAGGGGCGGTGCTCATGAAGACGCTCATTTCAGCGCATGCGTCATCGCACAGTTCGCGGTCTGACAGGCCAGCAACGCATCTACATCCAGCTCACCCTTGAACGGGTTGCGGACGCGGGGGGCTAATGTCTGCGCCATCGGCAGGACGTTTTCTTCCAATTCTTTTGCTTTGTCCTCTGAGAACGTGAGCCTTGCACCGGCCTGAATGAGCAAGTTGGCGACTTGCCAGTTTTGGGTCTTCCGCAGCGCGAGCTGAACAGCAGTCCGACCGGACTTGTCCAAGGCCTCCAGGTCGAGGGTGTCCCACGTTAAGAGTTCCCGCACTATCGCCAGCCGTTCGGGCCGGGTGGCGCCTGGTCGTTTGCGCCGCGCTTGTTCCCGTTCCCGTTCCAGACGGCGGTGCTCCTTCCATGCCCGCCGGCGCTCCTGTTCTTGTTCCCACTGCTGCTGCCGCTCTTCTTCGGTCGGTGGCCGCGACTGGCTCCATGGCACTCCCCGCGTGGTGAGCGTGCCGAGATCGATGGTCTCCCCATCACTGGCGGCTTCTCCCGTCAAGAAGGTCGCCCGGTTCTCGAAATCGGAATAGTGCGAGAGATCGTCATGCTGCTCATGGAAGTCTCGGGCGATGCGATGCAAGAGGGTGCGCCCATCCTCCTGGTCCTTCTGATTGATCTCGACATGCTTGTGGGTGAGGCAATAGCGGATATGTTCGGGCGTGGTCCGGTGGTGAAACCACCATTGATCCCAATCCGCGCAGGGCGGCCGCTGCTCCTCCGCCGCCACCCGCCACGCTTGCGGCCCCAGCCAGAGGCCGACGAACACCAGCCCCGACACGACAAGCGCGATCAACAGGATACGGGCACGAACGATCTGTCTCACTTGGGACATCATAATATGCTCCCTCCCTTTGTGTTTGTTATCAACTGGCGGGGGGGACAGGTACTGGTATATTTAGGGGTATTTTACCCCAATGGCAATAGTATCCTACAGCTCAAACTGTACCAGCACCGAGGGGGACAGGCGGCGCTATTTGCAGGTATACGGATATTCTTCGACCAGACAGAGGCCGGTCTGGTAGTCGCTCTGGACGCACGCGACAGACAATAAACTGGCGGGTATTTTTCCGAGCTCCGCGCAACCTCTTTCGGCTTCTTGATAGATCGCCGCAGGTTGCGGAGCGGTCAGGTAGGGGACAGCAGCCATAAGCTCAGCGCATCAGTATCAAGGACCCAAAGGCTCATTCCTCTGAGTCTGCCTTGTCCAGTTGGGCGCGGTGTTCTGCTATGGTGTCCTCCCAAGCGTCAATATCGAGGTGATCCTTCCAGATTCCCGCAAAAGGCATCTAGGGATGGATCGTACCCGGATAGCGCTTTTTCGGCGGGGCTTCTTGGTTTGTCTCCCCCATTACTCTTCGTGCCCGTAGGGCGACTAACCCATTCTGTCAAGAGAGATTAGCCACTTACGGCTTGTTTATCATGCTGCGGCAAGACGCTGGTTCAGCACGCGCCAGAAGGTTGCGACTGCTTCTTTGTCAGCCTCAAAGAAGTCCTCGAAAAAGCCACTGCTATTGAGTGGTGGAGGATAGGCGTAGCGCTCGCCATCTTCTCCAATTTCGGTGGCCCAATCGACTGGCTCTCTTGGATTGACGACCTCAAAGAGCCGAGCAGGATACAGATACGGACGCCCCTCATCATTGAGGATACGAAACGCGTCGGCCTCAATCCCGATCACCATATACTGCTGGTGGGGGGAGAGATCGGGATAGCGGGCGTTTCGTCTGCGGAGCTTGACAATCATCTTTCTATTATGTCTCCAAAGTGTCCCGACCGCTGATTGTGTTCCCCAATTTCAGAAGTAACGGGTTGATGATTGAGAGCAGCTAATTCAAGAACTTGCCAAATGAGCTTGGTCAGCGGTCGCTTTGGCTTATCAGCTTCAAATTCTTCTTCCGGGTGAGCAATAATCTCATCGACAAGTATCTTCAACAAGCCGGACTTGGAAAACCCCGTACCAACTTGTTTCTCAAAAAGAGTCGCCAAGGGATCAGCTTTTCCTTCGAGATGATTCTGCTCACAACAAGCGATCTCAGCTTCAGTGAAAATATGCCTTTCTTGACCCAGCTTCGTCATCGCACGAGCAATTTCGTCATGTCCAAAATTGTCAAATTCAATATTTTTCTCCCACACGTGAATATATTCGGCCTTAGTTATCTTGCGATCTGGATACGAGAGGGACTGCGCCTTGAGCAATCTGTCCCGTACTTGTGGCACTCGACCTTCATTATCGAGCAAAACAAATACGATTGTCTGCCTGCTGTGGTAATCGTCGATGAATTTCTCCAAGGCTCCGTATCTATCTTGCCTTTTGCGTCCAGCGAAGTTACCGACCCCATTCAGGTTGTAAACCTGAACTCCGACGAGGGGAAAGGGATGTCCCAATAATTTCCGAGCGAGGCGCGGTATTTGCCTTTCCTCACCCTTGCCTTCGACTACCAAAATTAACCGTGGACGTGGATTCAGGTGGTAACGGTTGGTGAGATGTTCCAGGTGCCGCAACTCGTCGTCAATTACATTGAAGCCATAAAACCTATTGAGATCGAACCCACCCCCCTCATTTGGTTTTGGTAATCTCTCGTCTGTGATGGCTCGGTAAAAGAGTCTGAGCATCTGGGCCATGGCATAAAAGGACTGCGCCAACAGCGCATCTCCCTTGAGTTTCTTTTTCTGTTCGTAGGAAACAAACTCCACGAGTTCGTACCACCTTTCTAACGGGTCAATCCATTCCGCTTGGAGAAGTAGTCTTTCGTACAACTTTTTGCAGTCTTCGGGGGTTAGACCGACCTCGGATAAGACTTGTCTAGCATTCCAGGTGCGGCGGTAATCATCCCAGTCCCAGCCCATGGGTATATGAGTATCCCATCCAGGTACGCTAATAGTTCTCTGGTCTGACTGCGTATAAGGGAAGTACCGATTGGCAAGAACTTGATACAGGAGCGTGTGTGATTCGTCTCTGGAACGGTATTGGCGAAGAAAGGATAAATTCATCGCGCAAAGGTCCATACGCCTCTCAAGTCGGAAAAAGGACGCCGCCAGGTGCCTTTTGGCAAATGCTGAAAGTCTTCCCCATTTTTTCTCAGCAAAGAAATGAAGAAGTTTCTGGCAACGACTAAGCTTTGCGGTATCCGGCAGAACAATCAGTCCAAAATTGATTTTCTGCCGGACTTGTTTCAATATCTCGTGTAGGGGATAGCACTGAAAAATAGAATAGTAGCTGATAGTCTCTTCCCTGCCGGCATTATCTCGACGGATGCGCCACGGAGTGAAGGGTCGAGAAGACGGCTGCCATAACAAACCGTGCTCTAAAAAACTCTTTGCATAGTCTTTTTCAAAATAGAAAATCGCAAACTCCTCTTTTGTCTCGCCGGTCCATTGTTCTCCATCCCGGAGTACGCCTAATTTTTTATAGCTGTTCCCACCCTCAATACGTTCAATTTTGATGGTCAGTGTCGGACAAGTGACCCGAGCGACAGGAAACAGAATTCCCATACGCTCAAGGTCCTCCAGATTCTGCTGCGATACTTCAAGGCCGCGGTCCTTGCAGTATCGAATAAAATTGTCAGTCGGCAGTAAGGGACAAGCAATGAAAGAATCATTCTCTACAAGGTAAGATAAATCTATCACAGCGCCGTTCCTTAACCGGGAAATAGAGTGCCGGCCCTCACCCCCCACTTTCCCCCGGCAACCCTCGCACGATTTCCACTGTTTCCAGGCTGACGCGCACCACTTGGCCGATGAGGCGGACGATGTATTCTTCGTCGTCGGGGCGGTTGGGGTCGGAGCGGATGCCGCTGCGTTTGTCGGTCTTGATGCGGTATTGGTCGATGATCCACTCCAGGGCGCTACGGTTGCCGAGACGGTAGGCGAATACGTCCGGGGGAATCCCGGCCAGGGTGAGCGAGTCGTTGACGATGAGGGCGGTTTTGTCCTTGCTCAGCTTCATGCGGTCTACACGGTACGAGAGTGGCACGTCGTCCGATTCGATCCATTGCAGCTCATACGGCTCAAGGGTTTCGTATTCGAGATGCAGCCGGGCAAGCTGCTTACCGGCGGACGTAAACGCCTGAAAGTCCGGGGCGAACGGAATACGCGGCAGCTCACGTTTCAGATTGTCGCCGAACTTCTCCCGGTAGCCGGGATGGTGAAGGAGCCCATACACGTAATAGAAAATATCCCACTTCGTGATGCTCGGATTCCGGTAATGGTTTTGGAACTGTTTGAGCGACCAGTCGGAGATATTTTCACGTTTGCTACTTCCTTCTTGGCTATACATGTAAAAGGGAAAGGCTTGTGTCCCGGCCCCAGCTCCTACAAGGTGCAAATCTAAGAGTTGATTGCTAACCAAGACCATGAAGGGCTTCTCGGGGCCTATTCCTGTAAGACAAATGACAACGTTCTCCCTCTCTGTTGCTGGCGTCGGAAAAATCCGGGGCAATACGTATCTGCGCTCATTCATTACAGAGTCGAAGAATACAAACCGTTTAATAAACGGTCGGTAGAGCGCGTTCCTAATTTTTGCTTTGTTAAACTCAGCATAAACATCGCGCGCCAATGTGTTCTTGAGTCCCTCGCTCCACTTTATCTTTGTTTCATCGCTGTCTACGAAGCTATCTATGGCTTTGGGAGGACCGGCTCTTTTCCAGCGATCAACTTCGCTGTTATAGGCTTCAATGCACTGTCCAGCTTTATCGGCTAGCTGCCCCTCGTCAAAGCAATAGACCCACGCATCCCGGTTGGTACTTACGCCGAGGGAGAAAATCTTGAAAATCGTCTCTTCGTTTGCTCCCTTGTTCGCCTTCGTCTCTCGGCTCCCGATAGGGAGCATCGCCCGAAACTCGTCACTGTGTGGAGGAAGAAGCCAGGTATGATTCGCATCCGGCCGTAGGTCCTGCCACTCAACCGCTACAACATTTTGCTTCTTTGCTAACCAGGACAGCTTTTCTTCCTTGCGCCAATCTTCAGGAACACGATGGTAGAGCAAGGAACGGTTGGCGTGTTGCGCTTTGCGAATGGCAACGGTGATGCCGACACCAACCTGAATGCCGAACACGTTATGAGTCGTGCCGCTCAGCTTGGGATTCTCACGAACATTACCGTGCAGGTCGGCGTGATAAATCTTTGTGAAGTCCTGAAGAAGATTTTTCCTCATGCCATCAAAGGCTATTTGGTCCACAAAGCTATTATTGGTCACAAAGCAGACAATGCCGTCTCGCTCTTCCAGGCGCTCAACAGCCCAGCGAAAAAACTTCACGTAGGCATCGGATAGCTTGTTTACGTTACTGGCTGTGGAATCTTTCGCGTATGTATCCTTGATTTGCTTCTCGATAACCTTATATTTCCGGTTCTTGTTATTGTCGTTCTCGTTAATTTGCCCAACGTTATAGGGCGGGTTGCCGATGATAACCGTAATGGGGGCGGTCTTTTGACGTTCCACCCGCGCGGTGTTCTCTTCGGTCATAAACGCAAATTGTTGCTCGCTGCCCTCTGCCAGTTCGAGCGTGTCCACGAAGCATAGGCCGTCGAACCGTTCATACGCACCGGTGCGTTCGTAATAGGCGTGTTCGATGTTGAGCGCGGCAATATAGTACGGCAGCAGCATGACTTCGTTGGCGAACAACTGCTCGGCGTATATGCGTTTCAGGTCACGCCTGGGGATGCGACGCAGCAGGTTCACAATGAAGTTTCCGGTTCCCGTGCACGGATCAAGAATGTTCACGCTTGTGTCGCTGAGAGTTTTGCCAAACTCGTCTTGCAACACCTGCTCCACGCTCGCACACATGAAGTCCACAATCTCTTGCGGCGTGTAGACGATGCCAAGCGTGTCTGCGGCCTTGACCGAGTAGCCCTGAAAGAAGCGCTCGTAGACGGCGTTCAGGAAGTGTTGTTTCTCGCTGAAGTTCTCGATGGTTTTGGCGGCTGACTCGATAGCCAGATAAAAGGTGTCGAGGGATTTGAGAAATTCGTGCCGGTTAAAGGCTTTGCTGACCAGCGCGTCAATAACCGTTTCCACCTCACGCGCAATCACATTGCGGCGAATGAAATCTTGACTGTCGAAGATCGTCCGAATCAGCCGCTCGGTCAAAAGGTGCTGCACCAGCATTTCGTCAACCGCGACTTCACTCAGGTTGGGGTTCAGCGACTCCCGGCACAAGGTAAAGAAGCTCTTAAATGCTTTCTGAAACGCGGTGTTGGTGGCGTGGGCGTCCTGAATGATCTGCACCAAGCCACGCGCCAGGTCGGGCACACGCTGCTTGAAATCGTCCACCGCACTGCTGAAGTCCTCGTGGGCAGGTTCGGTATAGGAGAAAAAGGCAATGAGCAGGTTGGTGAGCTGGGCACGCTCGGTCAGGTCGGCCTGCATGGCAACCTGCCCGTTCTGGTACAGGTAGGCGCGTTGGGTGTCTTCAAAGATGATGTTGGTGAGCGGATAGCCTTTTACTATTTTCTTCTGGATTTCGGCCTCAAGGTTGTCGTTAGTGTCCTTGGCCTCCCAGTAACCACGATTCAGGAAGTACTCATCACGAAACGTTCCATCGGGCCGAATGGAACCGCTCGCCAATTCCGGGATCAGCGTCCAGCCGGTCCGCCGACCGGTTTCGGCCAGTAGATTCTGAAACGCGGACCGCAGTGCTCCTTCGTGCGTTACGCCCTGCTTCCCGTAGGCTTCGAGAGCGGCGTAGTAGTCCTTGATATCTTTCAGTTTTGGTTGAGCGGCCAATGTATCGTCCCTATAAGAGCTGTACCGAGTGGAAAGCCACGGTCCGCCGGTCAGCCTCATCCATAGGGAAGTCCTCCCCGGTCCGGAACAGAATGGTATTGTCTCCGGGACGAATCCAACCGTTCGGAAGAGGAATGGTGTACTCACGCCAGCCTCTATACAGGAGCAGGCGTTGGACGAGCTGCCCGTTCACGATGATATCGAGCGGGAAGCAGGTATATGCTTTTGATTTCACAAATGGCCGGGCGACGACGTGGAGGGCAGCCCCCTCTCCTTGCGGAACGGTCAGGGTAATACGGGCGTCGCCCTGCCGAGCCCAGGAGATTAGACCAATCGGCTCTTGGGTATGCCGGCCCCAATCTCCGCCGAAGTCTTCCTGTGGCGCGTTTTTCCCAAAAGAGAATACGGCAAGTGGGTCGGTCTGAAGAGACCGGACAGACGGCAGAAGCACCCGTGTCTGCGGAAAAAAATAGAACATTTGATAGAAAAGCAGGGAGACAAGACCCAGGAAGACCACATTGCGGGCGGACTGCAAGAAGGCAGGCGGGCGCAACGCCACACTCAACAACGCGCCGGCAATGAGGAGGCTGCCAATGATATCGGTCACCCAGTGATGTCCGAGATAGAGCCGCTGCCAGATGATCACGCCGGACAGACAGAGCGCGATCCCACTACCCCATACCCTGAGCCAGACGGGAACATCTTTGCGAGCCAGGAAAAAAATCAAGGTACCAGTGATGAGGACCGCGCTGATCACATGCCCGCTGGGGAAACTATTACCGACGAGCCACGCTGGCAGCGCACTGGGCCGGGCGCGGTCCAGCCCGGTTTTCAACAATTCCGAGAGAAAGGCCCCACTCAAAACAATGAGTAAGGCGTGGGCGATATCCGTCCAACGCCGTTGCAGCCCAAGCACGCAGATGCCCAGGCCGCCGAATAAAATCAGATACCAGAGGGAAGAGTCTTTACACTGCATGCCAAGCTGGACGAGATGACACGACCGAGCCGACTGTAGCCATTGGTAGACGGCCGCATCCAGGGGAATGGTCGCCTCCATGCTCAGGAATTGGACAAGAATCAAGCCGCCCAGCAAAAGGGGCAGTCGCTGATTCGTTTTATTGCTCAAGAGTCCGTATGGCTTCCGCGCGAGCCCACTCCACATTGTGTCGATGACGATTGGCCATCTCCTTGAGAAAGGCTGCGATATCTGGAGGAGGTTGTAAATCGAGCGCTTGTTCAACCGTGCGAGCGACCCACGCCTGGCCTCGTGACAGGAGGTCAATCTGACCCTGGAGACCCTCAATCCGGAGGACTTTTTGCGCGAAATCTCCGATTGCCGTAGACGGCGTTCCACCGTGCAGCCGGATGAGTCCCTCCAGGATAGACACGTCGCTGACCTCAACTTCGGTGAAGCTGGTAAATAAGGATTTGAGGCCCGACTCGGCGGTTGTCTGGCTTAACGTATCAAGGAGCGTATGCCCCGCACGTTCCGCTTCCAACAGTCGATTCAGGAGATTTTCGAGCGCTGTTTCCATATGCTGTCGCCCCTCTCACTATAACAAAAAAAGAGGAGAGGAGAAGGCACCTGGCCGTAAGGACGTATACCCGCCCCGGAAGACGCTGGCAGAACGGTAGCGGCGCATGATACGTTCTCTGTCCTGGTGGTGGTGATTTGCGAGGCAGGGTATACGGGACGACGAGAGAGGGAAAGCGTATGCAAAAACTGGTAGGGTTCACCCTCACTACGGGCCTTCTTTTCATCATGGCGTGCGGTTCGACGAAGACCCCCACGCTCTCGGTGCCGTTTCTGAGTGCCAAGCCTGCGACCGACCCACCAATTCGGGCCAAGCGCATGGAATTTGCCCGCTTTGAACTGGATTGGGATGGAATGAAGCCGCTCGGGAGCCGTCCCAAGCAAGAAGTAAGAGCAACATTGTTGGCCAGCATCGAGAGCGACTGCCCCAATTATCAGGTGGTCAATGAGGGAGAAAAAGCCGAGGAAACTCAGGGTCAGCAGCAAGACGACGTCCAGCAGAACGCCAAAATAGTCAGGAATTACTACTGGATTCGCTACCGTTGTGGAGAGTAAACGAGACACACGAACAAAACAACAAAGGAGGTGTGCTATGGCATCTATACTCGAAGAAAAGGACGCGATTCACGAGACGATCGCAAACTATTGCTATCATTTTGATGGTGGTGAGTTTAACCAGTGGGTCGATTTGTTCACTGAGGATGGCGTCTTTGACGGTGGAGATGTCGCCGGTGTGCATACGGGAAAAGAGGCACTGCGGGCTTTTGTTGATACAGTTCCCGGTCGGATGGCGATGAAAGACGGCGCGCCCATGCTCAAGCATTGTGTGATGAACGAAATCATCAAAGTCGATGGAGAGCAGGCGACCGCAAAGAGCTATATCGTCGTGGTCCGCTCCAAAGGCGAGAGTGCGTTAGTCAATGGTATTGCCGGTCGTTATGAGGACCGGCTTGTCAAACAAGGCGATCGCTGGCTTTTCGCACACCGCACAGTGCATTTCGACCTGATGGGCGACATGCAGTAAGCCAAAGCGTGTGAAGGAATCCAGGCGGGGTGCAGTTCAGCGGCCTCGCCTGGTATAATTCTCATGACCTCTGACCACTATCGGGAGAAAGGCTATGCGCGCTGTCTTCTTAATGATGAAAGTGGAACCGGGCACCCTGGCCGAGGTCGCGGATCGGGTGACCGATTTGGAAAGCTTCTCTGAGGCGTATTCCATCTCGGGAGCCTATGATCTGCTGGTCAAGCTCTACGTCGATGACTTTGAGGACCTGTCACATTTGGTGACTGAGCAGATCCAGAAGATCCCGCACGTGCGGGAAACGTTCACCATCCTGACCTTTCACGCCTTTAAGTAGGGCAACGGATCAGATTACCGCGTCTTTGCGAAGCTGCCCGATCTCTGCCTCATCCACCCCCAGCTCTCTCAAAATTTCGTCCGTATGCTGGCCTCTCTCCGCGGTCGGCGTGCGAATGCTGGCCGGAGTCCGACTCAGCGTTACCGGCAGACCAAGAATCTGGATAGGCCCGAGCGCCGGGTGCTCAATCGCATGCGCGAGCCCAAGGTGCCGGACCTGTTCATTGTCAAAAACCTTATCAATAGACAGAATGGGACCGCACGGAATGCCAGCCGCGTTCAACGTATCAATCCATTCGTCCACGGTCCTGTCTTTGAGTTTCTCTTCAAGAATGGGGGTCAGGGCATCCCGGTTTTTCGAGCGCCTGCCCGGAGAGGAAAACCGTTCGTCTTCGGCCAAGGCGGCATCACCCAGCACCTCACACAGCCGCTTCCACATATGGTTGGTGGTAGCAATATTGATGTGACCATCCTTGACCTTGAAGGTGCCGGTGGGAATCACGGTTGGATGATTATTACCGGCCTGGGGCGGCACTTCTTTGCCCATGAGCCAGCGCGTGGCCTGAAAGTCAAGCATAGTAACCATGGCTTCCAGCAGTGAGGTATGGACCCACTGGCCTTCTCCTGACCGTTCGCGTTCGAGCAGGGCAACGAAGATACCCTGGGCGGCCAGCAGCCCGGCACTCAGGTCGGCCACTGGAATCCCGGCGCGGACCGGGCCGCCTCCAGGCTGCCCGGTGATGCTCATCAGCCCTCCCATTCCCTGGGCAACCTGATCGTAGCCGGGGCGATCTTTATAGGGCCCGGTCTGTCCAAAGCCCGATATGCTGGCGTAGACAAGCCGCGGGTTCAGTGGCCGGAGAGATTCGTAGTCTATACCGAGACGTTTTTTGACATTCGGCCGATAATTTTCCACCAACACGTCTGATTTTTTGACGAGCTGTTTCAGAATCCGCTTGCCACGCTTATCCTTCAGGTTGAGCACCATGCAGCGTTTATTGCGGTGCAGGTTTTGGAAATCGAAGCCGTGCCGACCCCATTCGCCATCGTCTTGGGGCTGCTCGATTTTTATCACCTGAGCGCCCATATCGGCCAACTGGCGCACACAGGTCGGTCCGGCACGGGCTCGGGTCAGGTCAATCACGCGGATGTGGGACAATGGCATGGGGAACCTCCTTTTGAGCGACAGTCAGCGCACACTGCTAGGCGGCTTTCTAGCATACTCTCTGCCTGCCCATCCAGCAGAAATTCCTTGATTCGTTCGTTTCCACTGGACAAAGTCCGCCAAGGTATGCCATGTCCAAAGGAGAGAGCACGCCACGAAAGAGAGGATATTATGTCACTGCGCAAACCGACCAAAGATGATTTCCACCGTTTGGCTCAGGCCAACCACTTCGAGTTGAGTGCGGAAGAGGCCGAGGCGTATGAGGCCATGCTGCCGGATATGTTTGCCGCCCTGGACGCACTCGACCAAGCGCCCGCGAACCTGCCGGAGATTAGCTATCGTGAGCGCGAGCCCGGTAGCCGTCCGAGCCGTGCGGACGACCCGCTCAACGCCATAGTCCGGCGCTGTTCCATCAAGGGCGCACCTTCGGGCAAGCTGGCCGGGAAGCGCCTCGGCATTAAGGACAACGTGAGTATTGCCGGTATTCCCATGACGTGTGCCTCCCTGGTGCTGAGCGGCTATGTGCCGGACATTGATGCGACTATTATCACCCGCATCCTTGATGCCGGCGGCGAGATTACCGCCATCCTGAATATGGACAATTTTGCCTTCTCGGGTGGTGGTCATACCAGCGCCTATGGCCCGACCCGTAATCAGCATAATCCCGACCATATGGCCGGCGGTTCGTCCGGCGGCTCCGGGGCCGCCCTGTCGTATACTGACATTGACCTGACTATCGGCGGGGACCAGGGTGGCTCCATTCGCATTCCGGCCTCGTGGTGCGGTGTCGTAGGGCTCAAGCCGACCCATAGCCTCGTTCCATACACGGGTATCGTCGGGATCGATAACACCTTTGACCACACCGGTCCGATGGCGGAAACCGTGGCAGACACCGCCCTGCTGCTTGAAGTCATTGCGGGGAAAGATCCGCTCGACCCACGCCAATCCGAGGTTCCGGTGCAACCCTACACGCAAGTCCTGGGGCAGAGCATCCAGGGTCTTCGCTTGGGGGTCGTCAAAGAGGGATTTGTAACACCCGTGTCACAGCCGGATGTTGACACAAAGGTCCACGCAGCCGTCAACGCCTTGCAAGACCTTGGGGCGCAGGCGGAAGAAGTCTCTATTCCGGCCCATCTTGAAGCCGGTGGGATTACCTGGGCCTTAATTGCTGAAGGGATGACGGCTTTGGTGTATGGCAATGGTGTCGGCTACCACTGGAAGGGGTTATACAATGAAAGCCTGATGAATACCTTAGGCAAATCGCTCAAGGCCCAGGCTCAGGACCTGCCCCACCAAGCCAAGTTTGTGACCCTGGTCGGCAGTTATCTGAACCAAGCCTATTATGGCCGTTTATACGCCAAGGCCCAAAACCAACGACGCGCCCTCCAGGCCGCCTATGACCAGGTCCTCGAACGCTTCGACATCCTTGTGATGCCAACAACGCCGATGACGGCCCATCGCTATGTTCCCAATATGGGGCCGCTCGACTCACTACAATTCGGCTGGAATATGCTCGGCAACACGGCACCGTTTGATATGACCGGTCATCCCTCACTCACCGTTCCCTGCGGGAAGGTTGATGGTCTGCCGGTCGGCCTCATGCTGACCGGACGCCATTTTGATGACGCCACCCTCTTACGTGTCGGTCATGCCTTTGAAAAGCAGGTGCCCTGGCAGGAGCGGTAAATCGCTGTGATGAGTCAGAAAGCGAGGTAGCTGGAATACTACCTCGCTTTCTCCCCTAGCCTGTTCGTCATTCTGCTTTTCGCGCGGACACCACAAACTGCGGCAAGCAAAAACAGTATTCTTCATTCTTCAGCCGTAGACGAACGTCTTCTCGCCAAGCGTCTGCCTCAGCCTGAGTCACTTTGCCAGAGTCGCAGGCGTACTGGTACCAGTTATTCTCCAGCATACGCATGGCGTGTCCTTTGACATCTGGACTGGCGAATATCTTTACCCTGATGTCTTGGAGCTTTGCGAGCGTACACAGCCGGCGCAGCTTGCGTCCGATGCGTGGCTCGCGCATGGCTGTGGTTGTAATCGCTGCGAGCACGCGGTCGTGTAACGCCTCATCACTCACATCCAGGGCGAGCATCTCCCAGTCACTATCTATGAGAACAATGACTCCACCTGGCCGAGTGACGCGCGCAATGTCTTGGACGGTCTGCTGGGCAGAGTCTACGTATTCGAGGACGTTTTTACACAAGACCCGATCAAACATCCCGGAATCAAAGGGCAGAGGAGGAAAGTCGGCTTGCTGAAAACTTACCTGCGGCTGGCTGGCCTCCAGGGCTTTCACACCGGCCTGGGCGACGAACTCCGCGTTAATATCAACCCCAACGACTCTTCCTGTGGGACCGACCCGTCGCCCCAGTTCCAGGGTGGTCGAGCCAGGACCGGAGCCGACATCCAGCACAGACAGGCCGGGCTGGAGCTCAAGCGGGGCCAGCAGCGGCTCCATGCGCGGCTCGTAGCGCAATAAAGACTCATAGACCGACAGGCGCGCCGCATCGATCTCAATCCAGTGTTGTTTATAATACGGAGTCGTCATACGCTTTACCTTCTGGCTACCTTCCGGACGATTTCTTATGGATGGTGCGGTACGCCAAGAATCTGCCGCGCTTCCCGCGGCGTGGCTGGTTCGCGTCCATGTGCCCGGGCGACTTCGGTCACCCACGAAACGTAATCAGCGTTGCTGCTCGCTACGGAGCCATCGATACGAGTTGCCCGATCCTCGAAACCCACCCGGACGTGTGCGCCGGTGGTAATCGCCAGGCCGGCAATGGTGAAGACGCTGTCCTCTATACCGTGGGCAATCCAGGTGGCATTCGGAAAGACCTCTTTGACGCAGTCCGTTATATAGGCATAGCTGCGCGGCGTGCCCGGCATGATCTGAAAGCCAGCACCAAATCGTCCTGAGAACTCAACCAGGAGGTAGTGCGGAGTGGGCAGCAGGCCGTCTTCTACAAGCAAGACGACATTGGACAAAAAACCCGTATCGAGGACGGTCGGCTCAGGTACTATGCCGCGTTCGCGACACACAAGAATGGTCTGGCGAATATCCTCATAGGAGTTCGGAAGCGCCATCGTTTGTCGGGTGCCATTCACCAGCGGCGTATTGATAGCGATACTCCCGGTGTTGAGGGAGATCATATCAACCGGGTCAGGCGTTTCACGCAGATAGCGTAACACCTGATCAATCGACGCATTTGGCATGCGCGCGGTGGTGTGATTGATAATAAGATCGGTCTGTTCCCGAATCAGGCGGTCGGCTTCCGCATACCACTCAGGGTCATAGCTGATACCACCATCATTTGTGCGGGCATGGATATGAACGATGGACGCGCCCGCCTCCGCGCTGCGCTTGGCCTCGGCCGCAACTTCTTGTGGCGTCCACGGGACGTTCTGGCTTTGCTCGCGACCACGCACGCCATTCAGACAGGCTTTGATAACTATCTTGTCCATCTATAGAACTCCTTCCTCTTTTTCACCGTCCAAGTCTGGCACGCTTGCTATATCAGTACTCACCACCTCTTTCAGGACGAAGGGCTGACCAACAATGCCGGAAGAGACAATGAACTTGAACGCTTCTTCGACGGTATAATCGACTTCAACCACCTCCTCCGGCGGCACCATAACCAGAAACCCTGAGGTTGGGTTTGGTGTAGTGGGAATAAAGACGGAGAGTAGCTGCGGGGCAGAGGAGAGTCCCAGCGTGTCGTCCCGTTCCGTGGCAACCAGCCCCATCACCCACATCCCCTGGCGCGGATATTGGAGAAGAACGACGCGCTGAAAGCTGCCGGACGGTCCCTGAAAGGTCTCCACCATTTGTTTGACTGCGCTATAGATGCTGCTCACAAGGGGCAGGCGCAGGATCAGGGTATTCACCGCATCCAAAATCTGTCGCCCGATAAAATTCGTGCCCACCAGACCCAGGAGAAAGATAATAGCCAGGGCCAGGACAATATTGGCCACCGGCGTAATCGGCTCCAGCCACCAAAAGCTTTCAAGCCGTTGGAGCGGACCAAACAGGGTCCGCATGATGGGCGCACCGGCTCCGCTGAGGAGGTCAAACAAAAAGGCGACCAATAAATACGTCGCCACCAGAGGAATAAGAATCAGCAGTCCGGTCAGGAAGGTGTTACGGACAAAACGCGATGTAGCTCGTTTCCGCCTTACAGCGGCTCCTCCATCCATAGGCAATCCTCTTTCGTCCAAATGGTAGAGTAAGAGTCCAGGGCTTCGCAAGAAAGGGGGGGCGTGTTCACGCCTTTCGTTTGTGGATGAACGCGCTGACAGCAACAAGGCTCCAGGTTCCTTCCAGCACAACAAAAGGCAGGAAGTCGATCAGATACGAGGCATAGCAGGCGATCCCGGCCCCAATGGCGTTGAGCGCTTGATAGGCCCTGGAATCACTCTTCATCCAGCCAAAGAGATTCAGGAAAAACGCTCCCAGCAATAGGCTAACCCCGACGGCGCCGATCCATTCTGCGTTATCAGCGAAAGAGGTGTGTGTGGGCATACGTGCCAAGCTCCTTACCGCGTGAGTCAAGACGTGCCGATGTACACACAAGCACCGCTCGATATCAAGGGCTGGTGTGTCTGACGATTATTCATGCAGCGTGAATTTTAATGGATGGGAAACGTCTATTGAGAGTAAGAAGAGGAAAGAAAATGAGAAGCCAACGGGTACAAAGGATAGGAAGGCAATCAGGGAGGACCAATATTCATACAAGGGATAGAGGGACAATCAGGGAGGATCGATACATGAAAACAGCGTCTACTGACTCACGCGAAGTCGCTTCTACTTCTTACGAGACACCAGACCTCGAAACAAAAGCGAGGCGTTTTCTTTTTGAGCGGGGGAGACTGGCAGAACGAGAAGCCCTCATCCCGGCAGCCGTTTTACCCGAACAGTTCCACAGTTCACCACGTCAGTACTCCTACGTCCGCGGAGAAGTTGCGCTCATGCAAGCCGTTCTGGAGGACGCGATTGAGTGCTTTCAGAAACAGTTTGGGACACCCCGTTTTCGTGATTATCGTATCGCAAAGGAAGCGGAGCAGTGGTTTTTTACGGACGACTATCAATGGCCGTTCTCATTTGTGAACATCTGCTCCGTACTCGGGATTGATCCCGAGTACATCCGGCGTGGCCTCAACAAGCAGAAAGCCGAGCGACCGGTTGAAATTCCACGACGTGCGTTACATCACCCCATTATCGCCCGGCCACGGCTCAAAGAAGCAGCGTAACAAGACCCTTCTTCATAAAATGAAAAAAGAGGCAGTCCGATGTAGACTGCCTCTTTTTTCTTGCGGTTGCTCGGTAAGCGTAGTCTACGCCGCTTGTTGCTCTTTGTGTTTGAGCAGCTTGCCGATAATCTGGTCAATGACCTGGTCCGCCAAAGCTCTGACTTCGGCCTCGGTCTTAGGCTGAATCGGATGCGTAACCAAAATAGGCTGATACTGAGCCATCCCCAGCGCGGAGCACTGCGCGTTGGCCGCGCCAATGAATTCCGTAGTGGTCACGTTTGCCGTTGGGATACCGTTTTCTTCAAAGTGGATGACATCGTGCGAACTGCACGATATGCAGGCCCCTCAATCGCTGAGGGCTTCAATGACGGCATCACACTTTTCGCGCAACTCCACCCGAATAGGCTCGGGTGCCGGGCGTGTGACCGTGGGCTTCATGCGCCGTAACACCTCTTTGACGCCATACTGCTCGCGGAGCACCTCCTCGACACGATCGAGGAAAAAGGAGCCCTTTGCTTTGCTGATATCAAGCAAGCCGATGGTTGTCCCGGCCAGCGAGTCGAGCCGAGGCGCAAAGTCTTTCTGAGAACGTTCGACCGTATCGGTCGGATCGAGTAACATCTCGCCCATAGCGTACCTCCTCTTTACTTTTTTATCTCCTTGGTTGTAATCCGGCTACCGGCGTCAAACCCGGCCCAGCCTTGGACCGCGGCGGAAAATCGACCGGCCGTACCACCGGCTACGATAATAACAATGTTCTCCGCTTTAGGGAACTTCGGAAAGAGGGTGTCATCGGTTGGGGGCTCGCGGTCTTTCTTGGGTGTGCGCAGCATGCTGACCCCAACGCCTTCGCCGCCATTGACGCCCGGACGGAGTTCGCGCAACGGCCGCCGAATATTTTCGTACAGGAATTGGCGCAGGTCGTTCTTGGACCAGCCGTCTTGGGCAAACGTTTTGGCGTGTTCGGGACCCACCACGAGTACGGAATCGGAGAAGAGCGGATAGTTTTTATGATTCCACAGTGCAGCCATGGTCCAGCCGAGTGACAGCGCCAATTGTTCCGCGCTGCGGCTGGCGTGGTCGTTGATCTGCATGGGTGAGTGACCGCCAAAGAGCGTAATCGTGCTCTGGTCGGCGGTATAGCCTTTTTCCACGTGGAGAGGCTCCCACGGGCTGTCTTCTTCATTCTCGCCCACGCAAAATGTGTACTGCGCCGGATGACCCATGGTCGCCTTGGTGATCTCGTGCGGCTTGGCCCCACCGATGTTGATAATGATCAGCCGCAGCGCCCGGCCTATGGTGGCATTGGCCCGAAAACCGTGGCCAAGGGCGTTATGGCCGCAGTTGACGCCGACCTCATGGCGAATGGGTCCGTTGATAATCGCCATAGGCGAGGCCGAGAAGGTCGTGACGTTGATGCCGTGTATGCAGAATTGCTCTTCGCACATGGCCTCAACCCCAGCCAACACTACCGGGAAATATGAGGGGTGGCAGCCAGCCATGACCGCATTAATCGCAATTTTCTCGACACTGGCCCGGCCGTAGTTTGGACCGATTTCGCCAATGATTTCCTGGGGGTCGCGGTTCGTTGCCGCCAGCATCCGCGTGACACGGTCTTCCGTCGGCGGTACGACGGGCAGGCCATCGGTAACCCCACGCTCGTAGAGCAGTTCAACCGGGTCATCTTGGGCCTGAATGCGATGAGAGTGTAAATCAGCCACTTCTGGCATAACAATTCTCCAGGTGGGTTACTATTTTATGGCTTGCGGATTGATCGGCGAGCCGACGGCACCGGTGATCGGCAGCGGCGGAGCCACAAAC
>MKWU01000829.1_pt1 | contig 57563 bp, 41 predicted proteins | sample 809101 | NCBI WGS metagenome assembly MKWU01 (sample SAMN05860141, study PRJNA318959) | sponge metagenome | host: Aplysina aerophoba | place: Slovenia: Piran, Adriatic Sea, Gulf of Piran | collected 2013-05-07 | reverse complement strand
CGCCATCCCTCGCAGCGCCAACACCTTGGTGATCGCCGCTGTCAGCGTCGTCTTGCCGTGATCCACATGTCCGATCGTCCCCACGTTCACATGGGGCTTCGTCCTCTCAAATACTGCCTTCGCCATTCTTTCTCTCCTGAATGTTTCCCATGTCTGCTATGAAGAATCAAGCAGCCTCGCAACGAAGCTGAAGAATTTTTCGCCATATACGGTTGCTCAGGCGACCCCATATCCAACCGGCTGACAGCCCGCCAGACCGGTGCAAGCGTCGCAACACAAACAAAGGTCCTGCGTTCGCAATTGCGTCACTTTTGGGCAGAAGCGCCTCAAACAGTTGTGGCGGCGGCATAGACGCCGCCTCTACAACCTGAACAGTATACGAAATGTCCTGACGGTTGACAAGTCTGGACTCAACTGAAACGGCAAACCTGACTGCAGAGCCGCATACAAATCAGGCGAACTCCCGCCGCGGCGCGCTAACGTCCGTCTTCTGCGTGTTAGGCCGATAGCTGTCGAACTGCATCGTAAAGGTGCCCCGCCCACTGGTGATCGAGCGGAGTTTCGTCGCGTAACCGAACATTTCCGCCAGCGGTACGATCGACCGCACAGCAGTTACCTTGTTGTTATGGGGGGTCATGCCTTCGATCTGCCCGCGGCGGCTGGCAAGATCGCCCACGATATCGCCGACAAACTCCTCCGGCACGACCGCTTCAACCATCATGATGGGCTCCAGCAGAACGGGGCCGGCCTTTGCCATGCCCTCCTTGAACGCCATCGAACCGGCTATTTTGAAAGCGATTTCACTGGAATCGACATCATGGTAGCTGCCGTCCACCAGCGCAGCGCGAACATCCACGACCGGGTATCCCGAAAGCACACCGCTTGCCATCGATTCTTCGATCCCCTTGCGAACCGCGGGGATGTATTCCCTGGGGACTGCGCCGCCGACGATTTTGTCCTCAAACTCGAAGCCCTTGCCCTCTTCGTTCGGCTCCAATTCAATCCAGACATGGCCAAACTGTCCGCGGCCGCCGGTCTGGCGAACGAACCGCCCTTCTGCTCGGGTCGCCTTTGTGATCGTCTCCCGATACGCGACCTGCGGGCGGCCCTCGTTACACTGCACCCGGAACTCTCTCTTCAGACGGTCAACGATAATCTGCAAGTGCAACTCGCCCATTCCGCTGATGATCGTCTGCCCCGTCTGATCGTCGTACCGCACCTGAAAGGTCGGGTCTTCTTCGGACAACTTTAAGAGGCCGTCGGCCATCTTGTCCTGATCGGCTTTCGATTTCGGCTCAACCGCGATCCCAATCACCGGGGCGGGAAACTCGATTGTTTCCAGCAAAATTTCGTTGGCGCGGTCGCTGAGCGTTTCACCGGTCAGGCTCTGTTTGAGGCCGACAATGGCGGCAATGTCGCCCGCGCGGCATACTTCGATCTCTTCCCGTTTGTCCGCATGCATCTGCAGGAGCCGGCCGATTCGTTCTCGCCGGCCTTTATTGGCGTTGTAGACCATACTTCCCGACGCCAATGTACCCGAATACACCCGGACATAGGCCAGGCGCCCGACAAAGGGATCAGTCACGATCTTGAAGACGAGCGCGGAAAAAGGTTCTTCCGGATCGGCAAACCGAATCTTCTCTTCCTCTGTCCTGGGGTCAATGCCAACGACCGGCGGCACGTCCAGCGGGCTGGGCAGATAGCGAACAATCGCATCCAGAAGCGGTTGTACACCTTTGTTTTTCAGAGCCGACCCGCACAGGATTGGCACGATAACATTGCCTATGACGGCAGTGCGCAGGGCCCTGATCAGCTGTTCGTTGCTGATCTCTTCGCCCTCCAGATAGAGCATTGTCAGTTCGTCATCAGTTTCCGCGATCCGCTCAATCATGGCGGCGCGCGCCGCCTCCGCGGCGACTTTCATCTCTTCCGGAATCGGGGCAGTTTCAGGCGTGGCGCCCAATGCGTCGCTGTAGCGCAGGGCCTTCATCGTAAAGAGGTCGATGACGCCATGGAAATTTTCCTCCGCGCCCCACGGCAGTTGAATGGGCAGCGGGTCCGCGCCGAGGCGGTCGACAATCATGCCCACCGTACGATCAAAGTCGGCTCCCACCCGGTCCATCTTATTCACGAAGCAGATGCGAGGCACATGATAGGTGTCTGCCTGCCGCCAGACGGTTTCCGACTGTGGTTCGACACCTGCAACAGCGTCGAAAACAACGACGCCGCCATCGAGGACACGCAAGCTGCGCTGTACTTCGGCGGTAAAGTCGATATGGCCCGGTGTATCGATAACATTGATCTGGACCTCTTCGCCGCTGCGGCTGTCAACCCAGTTGGCCGTAATCGCGGCCGCGGTAATGGTAATGCCGCGTTCCCGTTCCTGCGCCATCCAGTCTGTGACAGCGGTTCCTTCATGCACTTCGCCCATGCGGTGAATACGACCGGAATAGAACAGAATTCGTTCCGTTGTTGTCGTCTTGCCGGCGTCTATATGGGCAATAATTCCGATATTGCGGATCTTATGTAATGGTACCTGACTCATCAAATTCACCTAATTTTGTCCTGGTGGGCAGCGCCGCATCCCTTGCCGACCGAGGCGCATAAAAATGTCGCGCCCCTTTCAAACAGGGGGTACAATCTGCCGCCCTGCAACGTTATATTGGTGTTGTCCGGCGACAACCTGGCCTCATCGAACGGCTTGCCGCGACCGCCGGCGCCCACGGAGAGCACGCTGGCCCCCGACAAACAGACGACGCAGCCGTCTCACAGGCACCAGAATTCGACGTGCCCTACTTGAGCAGGAACATATACAATCTGCTCAAAAGGCAGCCTGCTGATCCGGCAACGTCGAATCTCGCTCAACGACATGCTGAGCGCAGAGCGACATCATCCTGTGGCTCGAATGCGCCGTGTATAGTTCGTTTTAGAAGAACATCCAAACCCGGAGGTGTCGGATTTCTTCAAAGTTGTGCCCAGCATGGGCGCCGGACACATCAGGAAAAACCAATTTTTCTGTCTGTACTGCCGCGGCAGGGCTGCCGGGCAGAAACAGCTGCCGTGAAGGCAAAACTCCTAGCGCCTTCTGGCAAAATGGGCAAAGGCTTGATTGGCTTCTGCCATCCGGTGCGTCTCTTCACGCCTGCGAACGGTCTGTCCTTCGCCGCGCGCCGTATCCAGAAGTTCATTCGCCAACCGAGCGGCCATATTGCGGCCGCCCCGCCCTCTGGCATTCTGAATCAGCCAGCGCATGGCCAGGGCCTGCCGCCGGTCAGGGCGGATTTCCATTGGCACCTGATAGGTTGCGCCACCAACGCGCTGCGGTTTGACCTCAACCAGAGGAGTGGCGTTCCTGAGCGCTTCTTCGAAGACTTCCAGTGGTGGACGGTTGGTGCGTTCGGCTATAGTATCCAGTGCGGTATAGACAATTCTGGCGGCCAGACTTTTCTTGCCCCGTTCCATCAGATTGTTGATGAATTTCGCCAGCACTACGCTATTGTGCCGGGGATCGGGCGTGACTTTACGCTTTTCGGGCCGGTTTCTTCGCGGCATTCTACAACTCCATCCTCATAGTTTGCGCCTGCACGCGTCTCTTGAGCAAGGACGCACACAGCCTGTCCCGCCTTGCCAGAGTCGGCGCTTAACGCGGTTTCTTGGTACCGTATTTGCTGCGGCTTCGTTTGCGGTCGTTGACGCCCGTGCTGTCCAATGCGCCGCGCACGATATGATAACGCACGCCGGGCAAATCTCTGACCCGACCGCCGCGTACCAGAACCACACTGTGTTCCTGGAGGTTATGGCCTTCGCCAGGAATATAGGCCGTTACTTCAACGCCATTGGTAAGGCGCACACGGGCTACCTTACGCAAGGCGGAATTGGGCTTCTTGGGTGTTGTCGTTCGCACCTGTGTACAAACGCCCCGTTTCTGGGGGTTGCCTTGCTTGACCCGCTTGGTGCGGCCGGTCAATGTGTTTTGCGTAAAACGCAGCGCAGGCGCGGTCTCTTTCTTCGGCTTGGTCTTGCGGCCCTTGCGGACCAATTGATTTATCGTCGGCAAATGTTTCCTCCCTGGTGGTCATCTCAGCCCACGAAAAGACAGTAGTCTACTATAGCATAACCGGACTGCTGAAGGCAAATCATTATGAGCACGCGGCAAACGCATCCCAATTCGGTCCCCAAAGTCGCTACGACGCGTGCACACAGATGGAGCCCCTGCCGATTCAGGCAGCATCACGAGGTTCTTTCCCAATTCGAAACTGCTCAGCCACAATTGATTTGCGATCTTGAATGAGGCGAGCGAAGGCTTTTCTCACTCCTCACTCCTCTTCACCCTCTCCTCGCCTTTGGGCGGTCGGCCGCAAGCGGCCTCCCTTGTGCAGGGGCTGCGCCCCCGCAACGCCCCCCTACAAAAACATCGCTCACCGACCGTGGTTACTCTTCCCCAGCGTCGTGTCTAGCAAACGGTGTCTACTCTCTCACCTGCCGCCTCAACCCACCGACCGCTAATCACCGGCGTTCCACTGACGACTGGTGTTCCACTGAAAACCAAAAACTGAAAACTAAAAACTGCAGTTCCGACCGTGCCTGCGCATTCCAGCCGCGCCGCTTCAGAAACGCGGTTGCCGCCAACCGAATACGCAATCGGATTGCCTGAATGGCGGCAGCGATAAAGGGCTGGTCAAGGCAGGCACTGTATATGGCTTGGTAGTTACCCCAATGCAGTTGCTCTCGGTTAGGGCATATCAGGTCGAGCTAAGCCGTGCCAGGGCGAGGTCATCTTTTAGGGCTCTATGGCGGCCCCGACATCTGGTCCAGCCACGCTTGTCAGGTCCGCCCGAAATGCAGAGGCCCGAATTGCAGAGGATCGCGGCCGCAAACTGTCTGGGCTCCAAGGCGCGACTTTTCCGCATGGTCGCGAAATGGCGCTGGCTGAGGAGTTGCTGATATTGAACCAGCGCTAAGAGCTCTCGACGAGAGATGCACAAGAGATGCACAAGAGATCACGAGCGAACAAGAGAATGAGGTTCTTAAGAAGACGAGCAGAGGCTAAAGAACAAATCTCGACGAGGATGCTGTAGTTTCTCAGGCAATTGCAGGTGCCGGGCAGATTGTTCACCCGACGCCGAGTGCCCAAAGATTGCGTTGACGGAGGCATCAGGCAGTGGCGGCGTCAGGCAGTGAGGGCATCAACTATTGGGGGCGGCAAGACCGGAAAAAAAGCGAGAGTGGAAGAGCCGTCGCCTTCCACTCTCGCTTGCAAACTTCAATTGGTTCTTAGCTTAGATCGACGTTAATCTCTTCGCTTTCTTCGTCCTTCAGATTGTTGAAGTCGAAGTCGAGCTCTTCGTCCTCGGCGTTGCCGCCAAAGCCGGCCAGCATCCCCAGCGGCCCGATTCCCATTTCCGCCAAACCGGAGATTTCGGCCAGATCCAGATCCGGTTCGTCCAGGTCGAATTCCAGCTCGCTCAGCCCTTCATCGACGTCTTCGTGCTGTTCGGCCAACTGATCAGCTACCTGCTGTTTCTCTTCCTCCCACATGCGGCGGGTACGGAAGCCGGAGCCGACCGGGATCAGCTTGCCGATAATGACATTCTCCTTGAGGCCTCGCAACTCGTCCCGTTGCCCTTGCACAGCAGCATCGGTGAGGACGCGAGTGGTTTCCTGGAAGCTGGCTGCAGCCAGGAAGCTTTCGGTATTCAAGGCGGCCTTGGTCAACCCCAGGACGACCGGCTCGGCTTTAGCCGGGCGGCGGCTGAGGGAGATCGTCTGGTCGTTTTCATCCTCAAATAGGAAACGGTCCACCAGTTCGCCCGGCAGGAATTCAGTGTCGCCGGTCGCCCGGATCATCACGCGCCGCAGCAACTGGCGCAAAATCACCTCAATATGCTTGTCGTGGATGGCGACACCCTGGCTGCGATACACCTGCTGCACCTGTTCCAACAGGTACAACTGACAGGCTTCCCGGCCCTGAATGCGCAGGATTTCCCGCGGATTCTTTGAGCCTTCGGTCAACTGCTGGCCAGAGCTCACCTCTTCACCCTTCTCCACCCGCAAGCGGGCATTGGCGGGGATATCGGTCTCCCATACCAGGGACTCTTCTCGACGGATGACGACCTGCCCGTTTTCCGCGAAGATCTGGCCTTCCATTCCTGCCAGGAGCCCCTGCCCATCCCCGTCTCCGTTGCGGGCGATGACCGTATCTTCCTGCACGCGGTCATCGGAATCGACCATCAACTGATAACCCTCGGGGATGGCGATTTCGCGTCGGTTGAGTTCGGTGCGGCTCACTTTCAGCATGCGCTGATCGCCTTCCCACCAAATATCAACCTTGCCATCGATTTCGCTGATGACAGCTTCACCTTTGGGGTTCCGCACCTCGAAGAGCTCCTCGACGCGAGGCAAACCCTGTGTGATGTCATCGCTGCCGGCCACACCGCCGGTGTGGAAGGTGCGCAGCGTCAGCTGCGTACCGGGCTCGCCGATCGACTGGGCCGCGATAATGCCCACCGCCTCGCCCTGCTCCACGGTCCCCCCTCGGGCCAGGTCGGTTCCATAACACTTCTTGCAGAGGCCAAAGCGGGATTCACAGGTCAGCGGGCTAAAGACGAATGCCCTTTCCACCTCATAGCGTTCTATGGTTGCCAGGGCGGCCTCGTCGATGACGGTATTGCGTTCAAGCAGCGGTCCATCGGCATCCGGCGGGATGATCGCGGCCGCAAGAGTACGTGTGGCTATGCGGTCGGCGAAGCTCTCGCCCATCGCTCTTGAACCTGCGGCATCGATCCAGATGCCGACATTGGTGCCGCAATCGTCCTCGGTCACGATTACATCCTGGGCGACATCTACCAGGCGGCGGGTCAGATAGCCGGCATCTGCAGTGCGCAAGGCGGTATCCGCCAGGCCTTTGCGTCCGCCGTGTGTGCTGAGGAAATATTCCAGCGCGGTCAACCCTTCGCGGAAGTTGGAGCGAATCGGCAAGGGAATGATGCGCCCATTGGGGCCGGCAATCAGGCCGCGCATACCGGCCAACTGCCGCACGGTATTGACACCGCCCTTGGTGGAACCGGAATGGGCCATTGCACCCAGCCCCTCGAGCGGGCTGAGCAGTTTACGCACCGCAGCCGTTACTTCGTCAGCGGCCCGTGTCCACAGCTCAACCGTCTTTTCGTACAGCTCTTCCTCAGTGATCAGGCCGCGCCGGTACTGGCGTTCGGTCTGCGCCACCTCTTCCGAGGTGCGCTCAACGATCGTATCCTTTTCATGCGGCACCTGAATATCACTGACCGCAATTGTTATGCCGGATCGGGTGGCGTATTCGAAACCCAGATCCTTGATATTGTCTACTGTTTCGGCTGTCACTTCCCGGCCCAGATGCTTGTAGCAGAGGTCAATGATCTCATTGACACCCTTTTTATCGAGAAGCTTGTTGACGAACCACAACTCCTCCGGCAGGGCCCGGTTGAAGATGATACGACCGATCGTGGTGCGGAAGATTCGGTCTTTCGGCCAGTCGGCCCCCAGCAGGCGCAGTTTTCGCAGGGCGTCCCGCACCTCATTCATGGCTGCCTGCCCAAACGCCGGGATCTCCTGGATCATGTGGCGTTCGCCCTGGGCATAGATGTCCATCAACTCGCCGACGGTGGCGATGCCGTGTTCCTTCAAGGCATCCATTACCCGTTCGCTCACTTCTGTCGACTCGATCGGCTGCACGTCAAAACGGGTTGTAAAGCGCGCCCGAATCGAATCGCGCAATTTGATATGCCCGAGGCTATAGATGTAATCCGCTTCATCCATCGAGCTGAAGATTGGCAGTTCCGCGTCCGGTGTCGACTCGTTTTCTTCGGTGGTCAGGTAGTAGACACCCATCACCATGTCTTTAGACGGGCCGACGATCGGTTCACCGCTGCTGGGCTTGAGCAGATTCTGGCTGGACAGCATCAGTTGCCGGGCTTCATCAACCGCAGACTGGCTCAGCGGCACATGCACGGCCATCTGATCGCCGTCGAAATCTGCATTGAAGGCGTCACAGACCAGCGGATGCAGCTGAATTGCGCTTCCCTCTACCAAGGTTACTTCAAAGGCCTGAATACCCAGCCGGTGCAGGGTGGGCGCCCGATTCAACAGCACCGGCCGTTCTTTGCAGATCTCCTCCAGCTCGTCCCACACTTCTGACTGCTGGCGATCTACCATACGCTTGGCGCTCTTGATGTTGTGAGCGTAGTTATCCTCCACCAGACGACGCATGACGAAGGGTTTGAACAGTTCCAATGCCATCTTTTTCGGCAGGCCGCACTGGTGCAATTTCAGCGTGGGGCCGATGACAATGACCGACCGGCCGGAGTAATCGACGCGTTTCCCCAACAGGTTGCGGCGGAAGCGGCCCTGCTTCCCTTTGAGCATATCGCTCAGGCTCTTGAGTTTGCGCTTGCCACTGCGGCTGACCGCCCGGCCCCGCCGCCCGTTGTCGATGAGACTATCGACCGCTTCCTGCAACATGCGTTTTTCGTTGCGGACGATGACATCGGGTGCGCCGAGGTCAAGGAGACGCTTGAGGCGGTTGTTGCGGTTGATCACGCGCCGGTACAGATCATTGAGATCGCTGGTGGCGAAACGGCCACCGTCCAACTGCACCATCGGCCGCAATTCCGGCGGAATCACCGGCAAGATCGTCAGCACCATCCACTCGGGTCGGTTGCCGCTCTTGCGGAAGTTTTCCACGACGCGCAGGCGTTTGGCGGCTTTTTTGCGGCGCTGCTTGCTCTTGGTGGTAAAGATTTCCTGGCGCAACTCTTTTGCCAGTGCGTCCAGATTGACTTTGGCTACAATATCGCGGATCGCCTCGGCGCCCATTCCCGCCTTGAAGATGTTGCCCCAGCGATCGGCCAACTCGCGATAGCGGGTCTCGGTCAGGAGCTGCATTTCGTCCATGCTTTTCAGCTCGTCCAACTCCGCTTCGGCGCCGGTTTGCAGCCGGCCCCGTTGCTCGGCCACATCTTCGCGCAACTTTTCAAGCAATTCGTCCAATTCCTGGCGAATGTGTGTCTGCTTGGACTGGATCAGAACGCGAATATCTGACTTCTCTTCATCGGATTCAAACTGAAGCGAGTCCAACCGTTCCTGCACATAGTCGTTGACAGTTCGTTCATGCTCGACGGTGACGGTCTCTTTGGCCGAGATGATGGCGGCCTCCACCCAATCCAGGTGCTTATCTTCCGGTGCTTTCTTGCCGGTATTGCTCTGAATCCAGTCCTGAACCCGTTGGGCCTGGCTGATCGCCTCCGACGAAGAACGGTTGATGCGTTCATCGAGTCTCGCAATCTGAGACTGTTCATCTTCGTCCAACTCGTCCAGTCGGCTCTGCGCGCTGGCTTCTACGACGTCGATCTGTTCCTGTGATTCGTTATCCAATCGGGCTATCCCCATCTGCAGCTCTTTTTCGAGACGCTGGATGGCCCGGCCGCGCGCGTCTTCGTTCACGTCGGTGATGATGAACTGAGCGAAGTACAGTACCCGCTCCAGATGACGGGGGCTGATGTTCAGGAGCAGGCCCAGGTGGCTGGGAACGCCCTTAACATACCAGATATGGCTAACCGGCGAGGCCAGTTTGATATGGCCCATGCGTTCGCGACGCACCCGCTGCGGCGCCACTTCCACACCGCATTTGTCGCATACGATGCCCTTATAGCGGACGCGTTTGTACTTGCCGCAGGCACATTCCCAATCCTTCTGCGGCCCGAAGATACGTTCACAGAACAGGCCGTCCCGCTCCGGCCGCAGCGTACGATAGTTTATCGTCTCCGGCTTCGTTACTTCGCCAAAGCTCCATTCGTCAATCTGATCCGGGGAGGCAAGAGAGATGCGAATTGCGTCAAAATCTCGAACTTCCATTTTGGCTCCTTTTCGTTTCACCCGCCGCCAAATGTGCAGCAGTTTGGGTCGGCGACGGCCTCAAGGTGGTCGGTAACTTCTTTGACCACCGGGCGCTGTACACTACTCGATCGTCGCCAAGTGCGCAGTAGACGCAGTCGGCGACGGCCTCAGTCGGCGGCGTGTTTACTCGCTGCTGCGACTCATTGGGCTGGGAACGTTCAGGCTGAAGCCAAGGTGCGGCAGACGATCCTCGACTTCATCTTTGCCTAGTTGTATCACCTCATTCTTGTCGTTAATCACTTCGATCGAAAGAGCCAGACTCTGCAATTCTTTCACCAGTACCCGGAAACTTTCCGGCACTCCGGGGCTCTGAATCTCATCGCCCTTCACGATTGCCTCATAGGTTTTCACCCGGCCGGTGGTATCGTCCGACTTAATCGTCAGCATCTCCTGCAAAGTGTAAGCAGCGCCGTAAGCCTCCAGCGCCCATACCTCCATCTCGCCGAAACGCTGGCCACCGAACTGCGCCTTGCCGCCCAACGGTTGTTGCGTGACCAGGCTGTAGGGGCCCGTGCTGCGGGCGTGGACTTTGTCCTCTACCAGATGGTGCAGCTTAAGCATCTGCGCGATCCCAATCGTGACGTGGGCATCGTACGGCTCACCCGTCTTACCATCGAAGAGTTTCTGTTTGCCCGTCGTCGGCAGCGGCCAGCCAACCTGACTCGAGAACTGTTGCGCAGTGGCCCCCATCTCTTCGAGCCGCGTTTCATCCAACTGTTCTTCCTCCATCAGGATGGGGTCGTCAGCTACGTCTGCCAGGGCGACGCCGTCCGGCTCGCAGCCATGATAGAGCATCCACTCGCGCAGGGAAACATAGCGGGCATACCGGTCCGAATCATCCGACCTGGTTTGCGGGACGACACGCTCCGCATCATAGCCTTTGTCCTGCAACCATTCAGCGAGGGCGGCATTGCGCGCGTATTTGTCGTCGAAGAACAGACTTTCAGGTTCATACCCGCGCGGCTCCAGCCATTCCAGCAGATAGAGACGGCGGGCATCATTGTCGTCCATCAGGGATTCGCTGTCGATTTCCTGTTCGCGAACAGATGCCCATGCCCGCTGGGTGACATCCTGCCAGGCTTGGTCGATCAACCAGGCCCGCGCCAGCTCGGACTCGATCTCGTCTTCCTGTGCGCCGTCGAATACAGGCGTTTCCGCCATGAAGCCGAGACGGTCGGCTGCCCATCCCAGATGGGTTTCCAGAACCTGTCCGATATTCATGCGTCCGGGCACACCCAGTGGATTCAGGATAATGTCGATCGGTGTGCCGTCATCCAAAAAGGGCATGTCTTCCACGGGTACCACCCGGGAGATTACGCCTTTGTTGCCATGCCGCCCGGCCATCTTGTCGCCTTCGGTCAGACGGCGGCGCTGGGCGATGCTGACGCGCACCATCATTTCCACCCCCGCGGGCATGTCCTGATGATCTTCGCGCGTGAATACTTTGATGTCCACCACCTTGCCGCGTTCACCATGGGGGAGCCGCAGCGAGCTATCCTTTACCTCACGCGCTTTCTCGCCGAAAATCGCTCGCAGCAGCTTCTCTTCCGGCGTCAGCTCGGTCTCGCCCTTTGGCGTTATTTTTCCAACCAGAATGTCTCCGGCGGCAACTTCAGCGCCGATCCGGATGATGCCATCCTCATCCAGATGTCGCAGCGCGTCTTCGCCCACGTTGGGAATATCGCGGGTGATCTCCTCCGGGCCAAGTTTCGTTTCTCTGGCTTCAATTTCGTGCTTTTCAATATGCACCGAAGTGTATTTGTCGTTTTCGACCAGCCGTTCGCTGACCAGGATGGCGTCTTCGTAGTTGCCGCCTTCCCAACTCATATAGGCCACCAGCACGTTCTGCCCCAGGGCCAGTTCGCCGTTCTGCGTGGAAGAGCTGTCCGCCAGCACTGTGCCGGCTTCGACCAGGTCTCCCTTTTGGATCGTCGGACGCTGATCGATGCAGGTGCTCTGATTGCTGCGATTGTACTTGCGCAGCGGATACGTATGCTCGGTGCCGCCCTCCTCCTGGATGACGATTTCAGTATTGACCACGCGAATGGCCTCGCCAGCCTTGCGGGCGACGACCACCTGGCCCGAATCAACAGCAGCCTGCCACTCCATGCCGGTGCCGACAATCGGCGCATCCGGCTGCACCAGCGGCACAGCCTGCCGCTGCATATTGGAGCCCATCAATGCGCGGTTGGTATCATCGTGCTCCAAAAAAGGAATCAAGGCAGCGGAAACGCCGACGACCTGTTTGGGCGATACGTCCATGAATTGGATGCGCTGCGGTTCTTCGAAGCGGAACTCCTCGGCCTGGCGCACAGAGGGGCGCCTATTGAGAAAGTGGCCGGCATCGTCCAGCGGTGTCGAAGCCTGGGCGATCGAGGAGCGCTCCTCGGTATCGGCGTTCAGATAGATGACCTCTTCACCTACGAAAGGACGCACCCGGATCTCGTTCAGGTCTTCAATAGCGGCGATGCGCTCGACCTGCTCCGGCGTCAGTTCCGTCTCTATTTCGGCGATAAGCTCGCCGCTGTCGGGGTCGCTGATTTCTTCGGCGAGCGTGCGTCCTGTCAACGCATCGACCTGGTTTTCTACCGTATTGATGACGCGGCGGTAGGGCGTTTCGATGAAGCCGAAATCATTGATGCGTCCATATGTAGCCAGATACCCGATCAGGCCGATATTGGGGCCTTCCGGCGTTTCAATCGGACAGATGCGTCCGTAGTGGCTGTAATGGACGTCGCGCACGTCGAAGCCGGCTCGCTCCCGGCGCAGGCCGCCGGGGCCCAGGGCGCTCAGACGGCGCTTGTGGGTCAACTCGGCGAGCGGGTTGGTCTGGTCCATGAACTGGCTCAACTGGCTGCTGCCGAAAAACTCCCGTGTGGCGGCCACAACCGGGCGAATGTTAATCAGGCTCAGCGGCGTCACCTGCTCCGGCTCGCGGATCGACATGCGTTCGCGCACGACCCGCTCCATGCGCAAGAGGCCGATGCGCAACTGACTCTGAATCAGTTCACCGACCGTCTTGATGCGTCGATTCCCCAGATGATCGATGTCATCGGGCATCTCGCGGCCATTGTTAATGTCAATAATGCGGCGAACGACCGCCACGATATCTTCGTTTGTCAGAATGCGCGTAGTGAGAGGTTCCTCCTGCTCCAACTTGCGATTGAGCTTGTAACGGCCCACCCGTCCCAGGTCGTAACGACGGGGAGTGAAGAGCAGATTCTGCAAAAAATTGCGCGCGTTATCTAATGTCGCCGGGTCGCCGGGCCGCAGCTTCTTGTAAAATTCAAGCAGCGCGTCGTCGATCCCTTTCTGCCGGTCCTCGGTCGGATTCGCGGTCGGGTCCCGCTCCAGGGTCGCATCGATGAACGGATGGTCTTCATTGTCATCAACGTCCGAGAACAGTTCCCGGATCTCTTCATCCGTGCCGAAGCCGATGGCCCGCAGCAGAATTGTTGCAGGTAACTTGCGTTTGCGATCGACCTTGACGCTGACGATATCCCGTTTGCTGGTCTCGAACTCCAGCCAGGCGCCCCGCAGGGGAATCAACTTGGTACCGGTCAGGTCGCGCCCTGTGCTGCGATCTTCTTCGACCGTGAAGTAGACCCCGGGCGAGCGAATCAACTGACTGACCACGACCCTTTCACTGCCATTGACGATAAAAGTGCCGGAATCGGTCATCAGTGGGAAATCGCCCATAAAGACTTCCTGCTCACTGATTTCACCGGTGTCGTTATTGACGAGTCTTACCTCGACCCACAACGGCGCGGAATAGGTGATATCGCGTACCCGGCAGGCCTCTTCCGTGTGCTTGGCGTCATCGAAGCGGAAGTTGCCGAAATGCAGTTCAAGATGTTTGTTGAAACTGACGATCGGCGAAATCTCTTCAAAAAGCTCTTTCAGTCCTTGCGTGCGGAACCATTCAAAGCTCTGAAGCTGAATCTCGATGAGCCGGGGCAGTTCGATCAGATTGGAAGTCCGCGAATAGGACTTCCGCTGCGTCTTGGCGCCAACACCGTTTCCAAGGGCAGTATGATTCATATGGCGCATGCTCCTTTGCTGTACACTGTCGCCGATCTCTCCAACCTACACGAATTTCTGTCAATCCGGACTACACCTAAGATTGTAGAAACGAAGATGCAAGCTCCTCTCGCGGCGGAACGCGCCGGTATCCAAACCGTTCGTCCGCCGCCAAGCGCCTGGCGTTCAAAAGCGCAGGCGGCGGCCAGATGGCTGTATTCGCCTAAGCCGCGGGTAAAGTCCGTTGTTGAGGTGGGGTTCAATCTTGTGGGTTCGGATCATGGCTCGCAATGCCGGATGGCGGTTCCAGAGTTTGTCCAATCTTCGTGAATCTTGCTGCCGCTGATTTTCTCCACTTTGCCGAAACTCGTGAACGATAAACAGTTGAATGTTCTCCCGCCGCCAAGCGCGCAGCAAAAGCGGTCGGCGGCGTATTGCATCGGCAGCGGCCTCAGCGGAGATTGTGCCAGCTACTTGCGTTCTGGTACGGTCCCCCACACTTGAGGTCTGCAGGTAACAAACGGAACCGAGCCAACCAGTTCTCACCCTGAACTATAAAGTATAAGGCATACGCGACGCCTTGTCAAAATTCTGATGTTGACGGATATATTCCAGTTTCTTGGAAACAGGTAAACAACCATACCCTGTATGCAATTTCATCTGCGTTTTCAGCTTCCCGTTCTTAGTGACCCCACTGGGCAGCGGCCGCGGTTCTTCTGGATATCGGAAGCTACTCAGCCATACCCTGTGTGCGCTCTCATTCGAGTTCTGAGTTTCTGGGTAACTACCCAGCCGCAGATAGGATGCGACCCTGAATAATGCGAGCAAAGGCGACTCTCTCCTCACTTCTCTTCACACCTATCCTCAATCAATCGCCGCAGTCTCTGACCACTGACAACTGATCACTGACTACTGCCGTTCTGGGCGGTCGGGCCTGCGGCCCTCCCTTGTGCAGGGGCTGCGCCCCCGCAACGCCCCCCTACAAAAACATGCCTCACCGACCTTACGCCCTCATTCCAGCGGTGCGCCATACCAACCTGGCGCCAGCCAACCGAATACGCAATCAAATAGCCGCAATGGCGGCGATGATGAAGCTCTGTTCAAGACAGATTCTCTTTCTGGCTAAGTAGCTGCATTTCTGGCAACTGGTAACCAAACTCCTACAAAGTACTGGGATCGGGAGGAGGGCCAGAATGCCGGAATCCCCGCTTACAGGATTGGAGGATTCTCAGGCCTGCTTGAGTATGGCTATGAAGTCTTTTATGCCATCTGTAATCCTTTCCTTGACCAACCTTTGTCTCATATGAGCATTCCTTCAACCCGGCCGGCGTTCTGGCTATTCCGTTAAGCATCTGGTTGGCCGCAGCCGTGGTTGGCAGCCGGCATGCTGCGATGAAAGCGTAAAATTCAGTCGGCGTGTTCACGAGGAGGACGTTGCCGGCGGCCTCCTCCCGCATAAGGGAGGGCCGCAGGTCCGACCGCCCATAGCAGGCAGCGAGAGCGCATCTTCGTCTGCCTGACACAGGGTCGCGAACTGACCTCGGCTGAGCAGTTTCGAAGTAAGCAGAAGAGTGTAAACAAGCGTCTGGACAGGGCCAAAAACAGCCGCTGAAATCGCGCCCGGCCCACGCCTCCTGCCATCGGCGCCGTATGTCCATCCCTGCCCTCGAAGTCAAGTTTCACCCCCTGAGCGACCGGGTTTCGGCGACTTCCGTGCAGCGCAGCTGGCTATGGGCGCAGACCCTCGCGAACGCTCCTGAAACAGACCTGATATGAGTCCTGGGCAATTTACATACGATATGCCTACGATATAAAAAGCCCGCTGGCCGCACACGTGAACTGACACGCTGAATCCATCCAATTATCGCGGCCTGCTTCTAACAGATCTTTGGCGAGAGTCGCTGGATTTCGTCAATCTGATCTATGGTCGCGTCGAACGGCAGAAATACACCTTTCACCAGATAAAAGACAGCCAAAAAGAGAGTCAGAATGCTGGCTCAGAAGCCTGCAAGCGACGACAAAACAACCGGATTGAAAGATCCGGAACTTAAGTTTTCGGATGGCCCCGTGTTCGAAAGAAATCTGCGGCTGAATCGGATTCTGGGAAGGATCACATCCGTTTCTGTCAGAATACGTTTTGTGCTATCGTTTTTGCTATGGGACAATATGGGAGAAAGTGGGGCGTTCCCCCTACATTCTGAAGAGACTTTCGTGTTGAGCTTTGGCCCACCCATTTGCCGCCGAAATATTCTTCAATTTCCCTGACAAATCTGTTGAAGCGAGATGTTAGATGCGCCCCGGCTCTAACGGGATGCGCACAGAGTAACTATTCGGAAAATTATGTTTCTCGGTGAGTTCAGTCACAACCTGGACAGTAAAGGGCGGGTCACGATTCCTGCCAAATTCCGGCACCGGCTCATGCCCGGTCTGGTGGTGACGCGTAACCCTACCGGCGGCTGCCTGATGATGATGCCGCTTGAAGAATGGCAGAATGTTGCGGCTCGGGTCAGCGCTCTGCCGCTGATCGACCAGCGTACCGCGCAACTGCGCCGGGCACTGTTCAGCGCCGCCGAAGACCTGAAACCCGATCGGCAAGGGCGCATCCTGATCAGCCAACGCCTGCGGGAGTTTGCCGACATCGAGAACGAGGTGATTATCGCCGGGATGAATACATACATTGAGCTCTGGAACCCGGCCCAGTGGGAGGAGCAGATGCTGACGCCCTTGCAGCTCGGAGAGGATCTCTTTGCCGCCTTGGGAGTCTGAGCGATCGGTACCGCGCCGACCCGCGGCGGGCATGCAAGACGGCTCTGGTGAGCAGGAGGGTCTGCAACACAGCCCCGTTCTGCCGGAAGAAGTGCTGACCGGCCTGAACGTTCAGGCAGGGGGACGTTTCATCGACGGAACCCTGGGCGGTGGCGGCCATACCCAACTTCTGCTGCATCATACGCGCCTCGCCGGAACAGGGGCGCATCAAGAATCTTATGTAGATAAGATTGGCGGTGGGCTAAAGGCCCGCCGCCAAGTTCCCAAAGATGGGGTCGGCGACGGAAAAATACTGGGTTTGGATGTCGATCCCGCGGCCATCCGACGAGTTGGGAAGCGCTTTCCCGACGAAATCAGTGCCGGCAGATTGAGCGTGGCCCAGGCGCCGTTTGACCAGATAGGGGAAATCGCCCGCCAACGGGACTTTACCGGGGTTGACGGTATTCTGCTTGATCTGGGCCTCAGCAGTTTTCAACTGGATACGCCGGCGCGAGGGTTTGCGTTTCGGCACGACGGCCCTCTGGACATGCGCTTCGATCCGTCCACAGGGTTCAGCGCAGCCGACCTGATAAACAGCAGAAGTTGGGAGGAGATTGCCGACATCCTGTACCAGTATGGAGAGGAACGACAGAGCCGCCCGATAGCGCGTGCCATCGTTGCCAATCGCCCGGTTTCGACAACCGCTGAACTGGCGGACATTGTACGCAGGGCAGTGCGCCGCCGCGGCCGACAGAAAATCCATCCGGCCACCCGTACATTTCAGGCGCTGCGCATCGCGGTCAACGACGAACTGGGACAGATCGAGCGGACCCTGCCGCAAATTCCTCCACTGCTGCGGCCTGGAGGACGGGTTGCAATTATCTCTTTTCACAGTCTGGAAGACCGGCTGGTCAAGGAATGGATGCGTGACAACGCCAGGAAATTTCGGCCCGATCCGACTCTGCCGACCGGCGGTCAGGAGCAGATTCCCGTTCTGGCGATATGTAACAAAAAACCGATTGTGCCGGCAGCCGCTGAAATCGAGAGAAACCCCCGCAGTCGTTCGGCCAGGCTGCGCATCGCCGAAAAAATGCCAGAACTGTGATTGAGCTGTCGGGCCGTGTGTTTGTTGTGCGTGTTTCAGCAGGATAAAGCTTTTGCCAACACCGACCATAAATCTGCACCGCGCTGGGCGCCCTTCTCAAACAGGGGCGCAGCGTAACAATGACGAGCAGGTTTGGCGCCCAGCCGACCGGAGAGAAGCGAGGCAGGAAGGAGGCTGGGAACCTAACAGCATGCAATCACCCAATCAGTCCCGCTTCCGAGTTCTGCGCGGTTTGGTATGGCTCGATGATATCGTGCCCTTGCCGCAGACGCTGAGAGGGTACCTCCTCTTTGTGCTGGCTTTGACAGTCGTCTGCGGACTGGCTGTTTTTCAGGTCTGGACCTCGCTGCGGATTACGCAGGCGCGCGGCGAGTTGGAGGCACTGCGGGTACAGTTCAGCCTCATTGAACAGCGGAATGCTGAACTGCTGTGGCAAATTGGCCAGCGCACAACGCTGGATCAGGTGCAAACGCGGGCGGTCCAACTCGACTTTCGTCCGGCTCTGGAACGCAACTACATCCCGAGTCCGTATAAGGCGAGCGGCGCTGCTGTGGCTGCCGCCGATTCCAGTGGATCGGACCCTGGGCAGCAAACGAGCCGGCAGACAGTGAATTCGCTCACTGTCGATCAGCCACCGGCAAAGGCAGGGGAACAGACCGAGTCTTCGGCCGGCCCAACGGGTAGCCCGGCGACAGCGCAACTGCGCCCCGCGACTGACACGACGGGTCCTGCCGGCGCCGGGACGAATGTACCCGCTGCGGACGAGCCGTCCTTCTGGTCTGTGACCGAACGGCTCCCGGCAGCGGAATTCGAGCAGTATGTGTCCGGCTGGCAACAACAGGTCAACGAAGGCTGGCAGTCTGTCCGCCAATGGAGCGATCCGCTGCTCGAACGGGCCAGCGATTTTATCCTGGGCCAGTTGAAACAACGCTGATAATTCCCGCCGCCAGTTTCGCCGCCAGTTTCGCCGCCGCCAAGTGCCCGAAGATGGGGTCGGCAGCGGCGAAAAAGTGCCCGAAGACGGGGTCGGCGGCGTTGAAGTTAGTGGTCAGAGTTTCGTGACCACCGTAGTTTTGGAGAGATCCTGCATGCGTGCACGGAACCGAGCCGCCCGTCCCGCAAGTGGACACGGCTTCGGCCCTCTATTATCCCGCCGCCAAGTGCCCGAAGATGGGGCCGGCGGCCTCGACAGCAGTGCCATGAACCGGGCAGTGTCCGATCGCGCCCCTCTTGAACAGGAGCGCGGCCAGCAGCCCACTGCGGCAGACGAAGTCTCCAAAATATGGCGTATCGGCTTTATCGGTGTCTTGCTGACTGGGCCGCTGCTGCTGTTGATTCTGCGGTTGCTGGACATGCAGGTTATGGGCTGGCAGCAATACGAGCCGCCCAAGGCGGTGGCATCCGGACGCAATACGGTTGATGACACCACCTCGTGGGGAGTGATCGTCGATCGTGACGGCAATCTGCTCGCCGCCGACCGGTTCACGTACCGGATCACGGCAACGCCCAAATTCATCTCGTCAGATGATTTCGGTGAAATCGCGCAACGGCTCGCGTACGGCATCGGTGTCCCTCCTCTTCAGATTGAAAATCTGTTGACGGAAAACAGCGACAGGGACTATCTGATTATTGCGCCCGATATCGATTTTGATCAGGGTCAACAGCTGCTCGCCGAACGCCAGCAGCGATTGTCCGAAAGGGATTTCCTGCTGGAGCATATCCACATCGCGGCCCATCCCCGACGCTTCTACCCACAGGGATCGCTTGGCAGCCAGATTCTGGGATTTCTCAATGCTGAACGGGTGCCGGTGCTGGGTGTCGAGCGCTACTATCGGAACTTTCTGTCCAGTGATGGCGTTGGTCTTCCGCCGGGACGTCAACTGCCCCGCGCAGAGCTTGACGATAACATCCTGCGCTTTCTGCCCAGCGGCGATGGCAAGGGCCTGGTGTTGACCATCGACCGCACCGTCCAGCATATCATCGAAGAGGAGTTGCGCGTAGGGGTCAACCTCTACCGGGCCGAGTCAGGCACGGTCATTGTCATGGACCCAAAAACGGGCGCGATTCTGGGGATGGCCAACTGGCCGACTTTCGACGGCAACAGCTTCGAGGAAGGGGACCCCGACACATTCACGAATGTAGCCATCAGCGCCCAATTTGAACCGGGGTCGGTCTTTAAACTGATCACGGTCGCAGCCGCCCTTGACATCGACGCAGTCGAGGAGTCGAGCGTTTTCGTCGATACCGGCGCAATCTCCGTGGAAGGCCACTCAATTCAAAATAGCGACCGCAAGGCTGTCGGCGAACTGTCGGTCGCTGACGCCGTGGCCCATTCCAATAATGTGATTACCGTTCAGATCGCGCAGAAGGTCGGCGCCGAAATTTTCTACGATTATGTCACCCGTTTCGGATTTGGCACTGAAACAAAAGTCGACCTGAGCGGTGAAGCGTCCGGCCAGGTCAGAAATACCGAAGCCCCGAACTGGGGCGTATCCGACCTGGCCACCAACAGCTTTGGCCAGGGCATTGCGGTTACCCCCATTCAGATGATCAGCGCAGTGGCCGCCATCGCCAACGGCGGCAAGCTGATGCGGCCGCACATTGTGCAGAGCCGGATTGCCAACGACTACGCAATGGTGACCCAGCCGACAATGGTCTACCAGGTTATCAGTCCGGAAACGGCAATTCGGATGAAAGAGATGATGGTGCATGTCGTTAAAAATGGGAACCAGATGGGCCAGGTATCCGGCTATAGGATTGCCGGTAAGAGCGGTACCGCGGAAATCGCCACGGAAGAGGGCTACATTCAGGACGAGACGATCGCCAGCTTTATCGGGTTTGCGCCGGCCGACGACCCGCAGTTTGTCGTAATGGTGAAGCTGGACCGGCCGGACCCGGGCATCAGCCGCTGGGCAGCCTATACAGCGACGCCGATCTTCAGCCGCATCGCCCACCGCCTGTTCGAGCACCTGAATATCCCGCCGGATGCTGTCCGGCTGTCAGATGAAAGTCAGAGCATTTTCTGTCTGTCCGCCGCCCAGTGCGGAGAGACGCAGGCGTCGGCCTCTGGGCCGGCTGCAGAGCCTTCCAGTCAGTGAATCACAGTTGGTTGCCGGTGGCCGGTTCAGCGACGAGCCACTGCTGTTCAAAGGAATCTGAATCGGTGGCAGACCGACCAAACGTAGAGACTTTTATCACCCAACATACACTCTGGCAGGCGCTGACGGGGACGCCGCCGCCGCAAGCGTTGACGCCCCGGCCCATCAGTTGTGCGGTCCTGGACAGCCGCGACGTCGAAGCAGGGTCTCTGTTTATTGCATTCAGCGGCGCGCGCACAGACGGCCACAGATTCATCGGCCAGGCGCTGGCCGGCGGCGCTGATGCAGTCATCTGCGAAGAGCGGGGCCTTGACCAGCTGCGCGCAACCGATGCGCTGCTGGTCGACTGCCGCGGCCGACTTGGAGAGGGCACAGAAAAGAAAGAAGAGAGCGACCAACCGAACCGCGCGCGGCCGCGGCTTTGTTTTCATTCTGCGCAGTTTGAACCCGGCCGCGCCATTGCCTACATCGTACCCGACGCCAATACGGCTCTACAGGCCGCAGGCATCTTTCAACGGCTGCATCGCACCCGACCGGATCTGCGGGTGATCGGCGTGACCGGCAGCGTAGGCAAAACCAGCACAAAAGAGTTGGCTGCTTCGGTTCTCGCCCAACGCTTCCGCACCCATCACAACACCGGTAATCTCAACAGCGAACAGGGGTTGCCGCTGGCTCTCCTGGGGTTGCACACGAGCCACGAGCGCACAGTGTTGGAGATGGGGATGTACGACCTGGGCGAAATCCGCCTGCTCTGCAGCCTGGCGCGGCCCCAGGTTGGCGTTGTGACGAATGTCGGCCCGACCCATTTGGAGCGGCTGGGCACGATAGACCGGATCGCACAAGCCAAGGCCGAGCTCGTGGAGGCTCTGCCCAACGCGCAGGACGGGGGCGTAGCCATTCTGAACCGCGACGACGCACGCGTTCGGGCTATGGCGGCGGTCACCGCTGCCCGGCCTTTTTTCTACGGCCTCAGCGCGGAAGCGGATCTGTGGGCCGACGAGATCGAAAGCCTGGGCATGGAAGGCATCCGCTTCCGTTTCCATCACCGGCAGCAAAACGGCCGTATCCACAGCCAGCGCCTGAGCGTGCCGCTCTTGGGCACACATTCCGTGTATACGGCCCTGGGCGCGGCTGCCGTCGGGATTGTCAACGATCTGACCTGGCAAGAGATTGTCACCGGCCTGCAGCAGGCGCCGGGTCAGTTGCGGCTTGTGGTAAAACCGGGCATCAACGGCAGCACCGTCATCGACGACACATACAACGCCAGCCCTATCAGCACCCTTGCCGCCCTCAATCTTCTGAACGACCTGTTCACTCGCGGCCAGGCGGGCGCGGACTGTTCGCCCGCCGTCAAAGGCCCGGATATGGCGTCAGGGGCAGCGAAACGGGCGTCCCAGTCCGTCATCGGGCAGTCTCGGAAACACCGCGGCGGCCGCCGCATCGCGATTCTCGGCGATATGCGAGAGTTGGGCACTTTCACGACAGAGGGACACAAACAGGTGGGCGCCCATGCCGCGGGCGTAACCGACCTGCTGGTTACAGTCGGCGGCCTGGGTCGGATTATCGCCGATGAGGCCCGAAGGGCAGGCCTGTCCTCACAAGCTGTGTACGCAACCGACGATTTCGAGACGGCTGTACAGGTTCTGAAGGAGTTGGCACAGCCGCAGGATCTGTTGCTCGTCAAAGGCAGCCGCGCAGTCGGAATGGACCGAATCGTCGGCGAGATTTCACGAGAGCCGGCAACAGCTGCAGCGACAGAGCTCGCCCGCCGCCAAATGTCCGACGATGGGGTCGACGACGGCCTCCTGGAAGGTTAAGAGGCTCATTGATGGAATCTCCGTTGGTGCTGGGGACACTCAGCTTCTTCATTGCCGTGATTTGGGGGCAGCCGCTGATCGCCTTACTCAGACACCACCGAATCGGCAAACAGGTGCGCATGGAAGGACCGGATTCGCATCAGGAGAAAACGGGGACGCCGACAATGGGAGGGCTGTTGTTTGTGGTTCCGGTCCTGCTGATCACGGGGGCGCTTAATCTGGCGAATCTGCTTGGCTTCACGCTGATAGGCAAGAGTACTCTGTTGCTCTTTTTCTGTCTGGCGGCGCACGCAACCCTGGGGGCAGTTGATGACTGGCTGGGGCTGCGCGGCAGGGGCAAGGGCAAGGGGATGTCGGCGCGGATGAAGAGCGGATTCCAGTTTGTGTTTGCCGCGATCATCGTGGGCATTCTCTATTTCGGGCCGCCCGATCTGTACTATGTCGGCGTGCCCGGCATTACCCAGTGGGTTCCGATCGGCTGGCTGTTCATCCCGGCGGGAATTTTTATCATTATCGGATTCAGCAATGCTGTAAATCTGACGGATGGGCTGGACAGTCTGGCGGGGAGCATCAGCAGCATTTCGTTTGCGAGCTACGGGCTGATCGCCCATATGCAGGGGCAGACCTATCTGGCGGCTTTCTGTTTCACGGTGGTGGGTGCCCTGTTCGCATTTCTCTGGTTCAACGCCCATCCGGCACAGATCTTTATGGGTGACACCGGCAGCCTGGCCTTGGGCGCAACGCTTGCATTGGTGGCGTTGATGACCGGTCAATGGCTGCTGCTGCCGGTCGTAGGGTTCGTATTTGTCGCCGAAACCGTTTCCGTACTGCTGCAGGTGGCGTCTGCAAAGTTCAGCCGCCGCTACCTGGGTCGTGATATCCGCATGTTCAAGATGACCCCGATCCACCATCATTTTGAGTTGATGGGTTGGAGCGAAACACAAGTCAAAGAGAGATTCTGGATAGTCGGTGTGCTGAGCGGAATGCTGGGGGTGGCCCTGGCGCTGTGGAATGGATGACCGCCGACCAGACAGGTTTCATGCTGGCAACTGCACCTCAATTCTTAGTAGCCGGTTTTCAACCTTTGGTAACTGCCGGGGGCAAGGCACTGACCAGGATCTGGAAACTGGAAGGAGAATAAATTCGTGATTGCCAACAGCGAAGAGTTCAACTTTGAAAAACGCAATGTCGTTATTCTGGGGATGGGCCGTCAAGGACTGGCTTTGGCCCGTTTCTTCGCGGCAGGCGGCGCAAATGTAACGATCAGCGATGTCGCGCCGGCCGAAAGGCTGACGGAGGAGTTGGATCAGCTGGGTGATCTGCCGGTTGTGCTGGCCCTCGGCGGACACCCTTCTGACCTGCTGGATGGCTGCGATCTGCTCTGCCTCAGCGGCGGCGTGATGCTGCAAACGCCGCTGGTGCAGGACGCCATTCGCCGCGGCATCCCACTGAGTAATGACAGCCTGCTCACAATGCAACTGGCGCCCTGCCCTGTCGTCGCCATCACCGGCAGCAGCGGCAAGACAACAACGACAACGCTCGTCGGAGAAATGTTGCAAGAGACTGCCGGCGGCGCTCATACCGTCCATGTTGGCGGCAATATCGGCAGGCCGCTGGTGGACCGCCTCGATACGATCCGGCAAGATGACATGATGGTGCTGGAACTGAGCAGTTTTCAGCTCGAGCTGTTCGACCCCAGTCTGGCATACGGGCCGCTGGACCGGCTGGGCCCGGACGTGGCCGCCATTCTCAATATCACGCCAAATCACCTAGACCGGCATTCATCAATGGCCGACTATACTCTGGCGAAATCCAATCTGTTGCGTCATCTGAAGCCGACCAGCGTGGTGGTCTTCAACGCCGATGATCCGGTGGCTGGCCAGATGGCCGGCTGGGATGATGAAGAGACGCCGGTTCCCGCCGAATGGGAGCTGGACTCCCTCCTGACGCAATGCCGAACTGCCCTGGGCAAAGACCGGCGGATCATCCCCTTTTCCATCTCTTCCAGCCGACGCCGACGCCTGTCAAGTCGCCATGCCGAGACCCTGCCGCCGGACTTCGGCGCCTGGGCATCCGAATCGACCGAAGATCTGATTTTCGAAGGACGGCCATTCTGCCGCCGCAGCGATGTACGGTTGCGGGGGGAGCACAATATCAGCAACCTGTTGGGCGCGGCCGCGATCAGCGGCGCGGCCGGCGCATCCGTAGAGGCGATGGGCCGTGTTGCCCGCTCCTTTGCCGGTGTACCGCACAGGCTGGAGGAGATGCGGCCCAAGGGTAACGTTGTATGGATCAACGACAGCATTGCAACTGCGCCGGAGCGGGCCGTCGCCGGGCTGCAGGTCTTCCCCCCGGGCGCGCAGACACTTATTCTCCTGGCCGGCGGCAAAGACAAGAACTTACCCTGGGATACGTTCGCCGACGAAGTGTTGGACCGGGTCCAATGTCTGATCGGGTTCGGGGAAGCGGGGTCGATGATCGCCGATAAGGTGAGGGAAAGGGCCTCGTTCCGGCGTATATCCGCTCCCTGTTGTGCGGTCGTGCAGCGCCTGGATGAGGCCGTTGTCCTGGCCAAACAGACGGCGACGCCGGGTACGGTTGTGCTGTTTTCGCCGGGCGGCACCAGCTACGATGCCTACAAAAACTTCGAACAGCGCGGGGAACATTTCCGCAATCTGGTGGTTAGCGGTTAGCTGCAGCCGCAGTATGCCGGCCTTCTGACATGGAGGTACTGGCTACGGCAGGTTGCGGCCGGCTATAGAGGAACGAAAATGGCGCTACAGGTCAACAACGCGAGACAGATCGGCAGGAGCGGGTCCAACTTCGATTGGGCGCTGGCTACGGTCCTGACCTGCCTGATTCTGTTCGGGTTTGTAATGGTCTTCAGCGCCAGTTACCCCTGGGCGCTGGAAAACCGGGAATCGCCCTTCTACTATGTACTTCTGCAAATCCGCTGGCTGGGGGTCGGCCTGGTGACCCTGGTTGGCGCGGCGCTCGTCCCCTACCGGATTTGGGAGCGGTGGAGCATTCCTCTGATGGCGGTTGGGCTGCTGGCGCTGATGGCGGTCATCTTTCTGGGGGATAACCGCTTCGGCGCCACCCGTACCTTTTTCGGCGGCCGCGTACAACCCAGTGAACCGGTCAAAGTGATCGTCCTCATCTATATCAGCACCTGGCTTGCCAGCAAAGGCAGCCGCATCAAAGATATCAACTATGGGCTGATCCCCTTTGGCGTGCTGATGGGGATCGTGACCGGGCTGATCGTGGCGCAACCGGATATCAGCACGACAATTCTGATCGTCGCCACCGCGCTGATCATATTTTTCCTGGCGGGCGCCGAGCTGAAGCAGCTTTTCCTGGGCGGCTTTGTGGCCGTCGTCACCTTCTGGCTGGTGATTACCCGCAACAGCTATGCCAGCCGCCGGGTCAACGCACTGCTCGAATCGATCCAATCTCCTTTGAATAGCTCCGAATGGCAGATCCGCGAGGCCAGCCAGGCTATTGTCAAAGGAGGCCCGCTCGGCGTGGGTCTGGGCAACAGTACCGAAAAGCTGCCCGGAAATCTACCCTTGAGTTGGTCGGACAATATCTTTGCGGTAATCGGCGAGGAGATGGGGCTGCTGGGCACGCTGCTGGTGATCCTCCTCTTCACGCTGTTTGTCTATCGCGGCCTGCGCATCGCCAGTGAATCGTCCGATATCTTCGGCTCTCTGCTGGCAGTGGGCATCACCGCGCTCATCATCTTGCAGGCCATAATTCACATCGCGGTAGCCGTGGCCGTCGCGCCCCCCACCGGCGTAACACTACCGTTCGTCAGCTTCGGCGGCAGTTCTCTTGTCACGTCAATGGGGGCTGCCGGCATACTGCTGAATATCAGCCGGTATCGCGGTCAACCCCCGCCCGCCGCGCCCCGTCGAGGCGAAGCCGGCTCACGCCCTCACTCCACAGCGGACGACCGCTCTGGCGGGGGCATATTCAACGTTCTGAGGTCAAGAAAATCCGGGGCATCCTCTGGCCCCCCAGGGCAAACAGCCCATGCGACTCCTAATTTCGGGTGGTGGAACCGGGGGACACGTATATCCGGCTCTCGCCGTCGTCGAACAGCTACGAACCAACGCTCTGACCGCCGCACCCGCTCCGGTTAACCCGGCACTGCTGTGGCTGGGGAGCAGGACCGGCATCGAGCACCCTCTCGTGCAGGACGCTGGAATCCCCTTCCACAACATTCAAAGCGGCGCGTTGCGAGGACGCAATCCATTGACGGCATCACGCAGTCTGGCCAAAGTGACGTCGGGTATACGGCAGTCTCTGCAGATTCTTGAAGAGTTTCGCCCGCAGGCATGTTTCGCGACCGGCGGATATGTGATGGCGCCGGTCGCGATAGCCTGTCGGATGCGGTCGGTGCCGGTAATGATCTATCTGCCGGACATGACGCCCGGCCTGGCGGTGCGCTGGCTCAGCCGGCTGGCCCAACGGGTCGCGGTCAGCTTCCCCGAGGTGGCCGACTTCTTTGGCCACAAGGCGGTGGTCACCGGCTACCCTGTGCGCGCCGGCGTTGTGAAGGCAATAGAGGACAGGCAGGCAGCCCGGCAGATGTTGACGCGCAAGCTGGGACTGGAGCTGGAGGAAGGAATGCCTCTGGTGCTGGTGTTCGGCGGCAGCCAGGGCGCGCGCAGCATCAACCGGGCTGTCTGGCAGGCAGCGCCGGGCCTGTTGCCCGCTTGCCAGATTCTGCACGTCGTCGGTACGCGCGACTGGCCGCTGCTGGAACAGGAAGGGCCGGATCTGCCCTATACCCTGTTGGCCGACCGCTACCACCCCGTGGCCTATCTGCACGAGGAGATGGCCTGGGCGCTGGCCAGCGCAGACCTGGCGGTAGCCCGTGCCGGGGCCAGTGTGTTGGCCGAGTTTCCGCTGGCGCGTCTGCCATCGATACTGGCGCCCCTGCCCGGCGCCGGCTCCCACCAGGCCCCCAATGCGCAGAAACTGGCAGATTCCGGCGGCGCTGTCATTGTCGAGGACCGACAGCTGGCAGAAAGGCTGGAACCAACGATAGCCGCGCTGCTGTCGGACGGAAGCCGTCGGCTCGCTATGGGGGCGGCGGTAGGCGCTTTGGCCCGGCCCCAGGCGGCAGACAATATCGTACGCGAATTACAGCGGCTCGCGGCAAGCGGTTAGTGCAGTTCACCGGCCACCGGGGTTACGGACTGTGATCATGGACTGTGATTATGGTCTATGTTCATCGATTGTAATTGCAATGTAGGCGGGACAGACCCAAAAGATGCCCACCTCCAAGGATGAAAGCATAAAAGATGAGTGAAACTACGCCAGGCACAGTTGCATTTGTACTCTACGTTCTCCTCTTTGGTTGGATCGGGTTCCGACGGGGCCTGTTCCGGGAGTTGTCGGTGCTGACCGTCTCGGTCGGGGGCTTCTTCCTGCTGCAACAAAATCAGGGCCTGGCCCTGGATATCGTAAGGCAGGTGTTGGGCATCATTTTTGGTGTCATCAGTATAGGCGCAAAGCTGCTGGCCTCGCTGCGCGCAGGGGGCGCGGACGGAGGACAGGAACCGGTGTACACGCTGGGCCCCTCGGAATGGCTCTCCGAAGCGGACCAGCCAACGGTCTCGTTTTTGGTCTGGTCGGGGCTGCTTCTTCTTACCTACATGCTGACCAACAAGGCGATCCCGGACAATCAGAGCTCTTCGGGTCTCCTGGCGGCGATAATAGGCATGGGCAACGGACTGTTTTACATTCCTACTTTTGCGCCGCGGCTGATCGCCTTCATTCCGGAGGTCGGGGTTGCGTCAGTCTCAACGCCCGGCACGGGAGTGCAGGGGTTCCTGCGCAGCGTGACCGATATGATGGAGTCCAACTTCGACAACATCTGGGAGGCATTGGGGCCTCAACAGCCAATTCTGGCCGCAATTGCGTTGACAGTGCTGCTTGTGGCAGTGATCAGCACATTGCGACGCGGCCAGAATTAGTCGAGCGAATATTAAACAGTGGTCTTACCAGCCACCAACCATAAGCCACTACCAAGCACTGAACTGTAATGGGCCTGATCGAAGTATATTTTGGATCTATCGCCAGCATCATTACCTTGATAGGCCTTGCCCAGGGCTATGCGCGGGAATTGGGCCGGTCGATGATCATTATCGTCGCGATTTTTCTGCTGCTATACGTCGAGGACCGACTCAATCCCATCTTGACCAGTGCATGGCAGATGGTATTTCCAGCTAAAGATCTGAGTGCTCAGCAACTGTTCCTGAGCAATTTTTATCTGGTCGCATTTGTTGTTACGATTTTCGCCGGTTATGCGGGGCGGGTTATCACGTTCAGCGGCCAGCAGTGGCCGATGCCCCAGGGTACGATTCTCAGCTTACTGGTCGGCGCAATTAACGGTTATCTGATCAGCGGCAGCCTCTGGTATTACCAGGACGTATACGGCTATCCCCTCTCTTCCTTGGGATGGATAAGTCCGGAACTGTCGCCGATCGCAGTTGAACTGGTGCGTTATCTGCCCCAGAATATCATGCCGTCAGCGACGCCGTGGGTAATTCCCATCGCGATACTGCTGCTGATGCGGGTGCGGGGATGAAGGTTCGATGCGCCCTTGCTGAAGCGCGGCGCGGTCGCAGCGATGGAGGCAGCGATGCGGGTTGACAGGTGGCAGAAGCAGTTGCAAACGGCGTTGGACGCGTCTTCATCCAAGCGAGACGGGGACGATGCGGAGCTGCGCGTGCATCTGATTGGGATCGGCGGCGCAGGGCTTTCCGCCATCGCGCATGTTCTCCTTGAACGGGGCATTCGCGTCAGCGGCAGCGACCGCCAGCAGAGTGAACGCACGCGGCGCCTGGCCGCGGCCGGCGCCCGGATTTTCGGGCGGCAGGGGGCGGAAGAGCTCACCGGACTGCCTGCCGGGGAACGCCCGGACGTGGTCCTGATCAGCAGCGCGGTCGATGAAACGAACCCGGAACGGCAGGCCGCGCAAAAGCTGGGGATTCCGATCGTCAGACGGGAGTCGTTCTTGCGACCGCTGCTGGCCGGCCGCGATGTCATCGCTGTCTCCGGCACGCATGGCAAGAGCACGACGACCGCGATGATCGTGCAGACGCTGCACGCCAGCGGCTGCGATGCCGGCTATATCATCGGGGCCGACCTGCCGGGCTTCGGCAACGCCCATGCAGGCACAGCCGCCGCCTTTGTGATCGAAGCGGATGAGTATGATCGCATGTTTCATGGGCTGACGCCGATGGTGGCGGTCGTGACCAATGTGGAGTGGGACCATCCGGACTGCTATCCGACGCCGACCAGCTTTGTCGATGCCTTTCGCCAGTTTGTGGCGCAGGTGCGTGCGGAGGGATGTGTGGTCTCGTGCGGCGATGACCCCGGCGCGGAGGCGCTGCGCACAGGCCGCCCAGCCGGCGGCGGTCCGGCCTGGCTGACGTATGGTCTGCATGACCGGTGCGACGTGCAAGCGGCCGGTGAGACAGTGGACGCAAGCGGGGGCTATGCCGCCGCGGTGCGGGTTGAAGGCAACTCGATCGGCTGCCTGCAACTGCAGGCGCCCGGCATCCACAACCTGCGCAATGCCCTGGCCGCGCTGACCGCCGCCCGCCGCTGTGGTGTGCCGGCGGCGCAGATCCTGGCGAGCCTGCATCAATATACCGGCATCGGCCGGCGTTTCGAAATGAAGGGAACGCGGCGCGGTGTGACGGTCGTCGACGATTACGCGCATCACCCCACCGAAATCCAGGCGACCCTGGCCGCGGCCCGCAACTGCTTCGGCGAGCGACGCATCTGGGCTGTCTTTCAGCCGCATACATTCAGCCGCACCAGGGCTATGCTGCACAAAATTGCTTGCAGTTTCGACAACGCCGACACGGTGCTGGTGACCGATATCTATGCCGCCAGAGAGAGCGGGGACAGGGCGATGGCAGCCGCGGAGGTGGCGTCGTCCAGCGCCCATCCTTCGATCCGCCACAGCGGTGACATCGAGGAAACGAGCGCGCTTCTGCACACCGAGGTGACCGCAGGCGACGTGGTTCTGACGCTGGGCGCAGGCACCAGCCACCGCATCGGTGAGACGCTTCTGGAGAGACTGGGAACCGATGACTGAAGATGGCAATGCCCTGCCGCTTGTGCTGATCGTTTGCGGGGCGCCGGGCACGGGCAAAACGACTCTGGCGCGCAAACTGGCCCCGGCTCTGGGACTGCCCTTGATCGCACGCGACGATCTGAAGGAGTCGCTCTTCGAGACGCTGGGCTGGTCGACCGTGGAGTGGTCGCAGCAGCTTGGCCGGGCAACATATGAACTGGTCTATCTGCTGATCGAACGCCTGCTGGAAGCCCGCTGCTCGCTGCTTGTCGAAACGCCCTTTGATCCGGACTGGGCCAACCCCCGCTTCCAGGCATTGCAGAGGCACCACCCGTTCCAGCCGGCGCAGGTGATCCTTTCCACGCCTGCTGATCTGCTGCGTCAGCGTTATGCCCGGCGGGTGGACAACGGCGAACGACACCCGGGGCATGTGGATCGTTTGCGGATGGGCCAGTTCGACACTGAGGAGCTGGGGCAGCGCAATCGTCCCCTGGACCTGGAGGGGCCGGTTTTTCACATTGACACGAGCAGTTTCGCAGCGCTGGATTTTGAAGGGCTTGTAAGGCAGCTGCGCACCCTGAGAGGAACCTGAACACGAAGCGACCGTACCCGATATTATGGCAATAGTATTATTGCAATAGTTTCTTGGCATTAGTGTCATGGCAACAGTAACGGCCCCGGCCCATTCAAAGAAAGAGATCAGCGCCACCGCGCTCGAGCAGATCGAAGCGCTCGGCGTCCAAATCCGGCAGGACCACCCGCTGGCGAACTTGACGACGATCAAGATAGGCGGCCCCGCCGATTATTTCGCGGATGTCAATGATACGCATAAGCTGCTTAAGCTGGTGCGCTGGGCTAGGGCGAACGATCTGCCCTACCTGATCCTGGGCGGCGGCAGCAATGTACTGATCAGCGACCGGGGCGTGCGCGGGCTGGTGATCCATAACCGCTGCAAAGCTGTGCAGGTGCAGGATGCCCCCTGCTGCGATTACCCCAAAGACACCCGTCCCTTCCTCTTCGCCGAGAGCGGCGCGCTGATGGCCGGCGCGGCCCGAATCGCCATTAACGCCGGGCTGACCGGTCTGGAGTGGGCGGTGAGTGTACCCGGGTCCGTCGGCGGAGCAGTGGTCAACAACGCCGGCGCGCATGGTGGCGAAGTGAAGGACACCTTGTGGGATGTTCTGCTGCTGGACGACCACGGCGATATCCAGGTCTACCGCGTGGAAGATCTCGCCTATTCCTACCGTCAAAGCAGTTTGAAACGGGCGGGGACGGCCGCCGCCGGTTTTGGCCCGGTCCTGTTGAGCGCCAACTTTCGCCTCCAAACCGGCGACCGCGCTGCGATCCGCGCCGCGGCCCAGTCTTTCCTGGGCCACCGACGCAGCACGCAGCCGGTGGAGCCGTCACTGGGCAGCACGTTCGTCAACCCGCCAGGCGACTTCGCCGGGCGCCTGATCGAGGAGGCCGGGTTGAAGGGGTTTCGTCTTGGCGGCGTCGAAGTCAGCCGCACGCACGCCAATTTCCTCATCAACCCCGGCGGCGTCGGCGCGGCGACGGCAGCCGATGTCATAGCGATGATCGCACATATTCAGACGACAGTCGCCCGCGGCAGCGGCGTGGCGCTGGAGCCGGAACTACAGAAAATCGGAGATTGGTGATTCTTATGGCGTGCAATCCAGTACGGGTAGGTGTACTTTTTGGAGGCAAGAGCGGCGAGCACGAGATTTCCTTGCTTAGCGCGAAAACGGTCATCGGCGCCCTGGACGCCGCCGGCTACGAAACGGTGCGGCTGGGCATTACAAGGGCCGGGGAATGGCTCACCGGCCCCGACCCTCTGGCGCAGCTGACGAGCAGCGAGAAGAGAAAGAACGGCGACGTCAAAGCAAGGGATGCCGACTCCGCCCTCCTCGCTCCGCCCGCGCCGCAGTTTCCGCTGCTGGAGCAGAGCGAGCGGCTGCCGGCCGTGGACCTGATTTTTCCCGTGCTCCACGGCCCCTACGGCGAGGACGGGACCGTCCAGGGGCTGCTTGAGATGCTCGAGATGCCGTACGTGGGTTGCGGCGTCCTTGCAAGCGCGGTGGCGATGGACAAAGGTACATCGAAGGCGTTGTTCACCGCTGCCGGCATCCCCCAGGTAGCCTACCGGACACTGCTGCGGCGAAACTGGATGGAAGGCCCGGAGTCGAACCCCGATCTGCGGCAAGAGCGGCGTGAGAAGATACTGGACGGGCTCGAGTCTGACTTGCAGTATCCACTCTTTGTGAAGCCGGCCAATCTGGGCAGCAGCGTCGGCATCAGCAAGGTCAGGGATCGGGCTGAACTGGCGTGCGCCATCGAACTGGCCTGCCGCTACGACCGCAAAGTGCTGGTCGAAGCAGGCGTAAACGATGCGCGCGAGTTGGAGGTCAGCGTTCTCGGCAATGACGAGCCCCGCACGAGCATCGTCGGCGAGGTCGTTCCGGCCAATGAATTTTACGATTACGAGGCCAAGTATCTGGACGAGGGCAGCCGGCTGCTGATTCCGGCAGATATTCCGTCCGCGCTGGCAGACGAAATCCGCCAGTTGGCCGTCCGCGCGTTTCAGGCGCTTGACGGCGCGGGCCTTGCGCGGGCAGACTTTCTGTTAGGCGGCGACGGGCAACTCTTTCTGAACGAACTGAACACCATGCCCGGCTTCACCGCCAGCAGCATGTACCCCAAACTTTGGGAAGCCAGCGGCGTTCCTCTGTCGGAGCTGGTGGGCAGCCTGGTTGATATGGCGCTGGAACGGCACGCCGACCGCCGCCAGAATCGGATTCATCGTTAGTCGGTATCTGTTAGCACAACGGCAGGGCGTCTTCGACAGTTACTGAACACCGGAAGTTACCTTCAGAGCAGTACTATGCAATTTGCCTTCAATTTAGGGCGCAAACAAAAGCGAGGATCGCAGGCGGCGCAAAAGGCTGTGTCGCCCAAACAGGTGCGGCGGCGGCGGCAGGCGCAAAAACGCCGGCGGTTCACGTCGGTGCTGCGTTCGACGCAGGCGTTTATCCTCAGAAGCGGGCGGTCGACGCTGGAATTCAGTTGGGGCGCAAAGCGGAAAGCGTCCTCGCAGCCCGTTCGCGCCGGCGCGCAGGCAACACTCTTCCCCGGTTTTTCGGGTCTGACCCCAAGCAAGACAGTGAGCCTGATGCTGCTGGCTGCGGTCGCTGCCGCGCTGTATTGGTTGCACACCAGCGAGAGCTTTTACATCTATAGTGAAAATGTGCGCTTTGAAGGCGCCCAATATCTTTCGCAGGAGGAGCTATTCGCCGCCTGCGATATCGACAGCTGGAGTATCTTCTGGCTGGAGCCGGAAAAAATCCGGAAGCAGGTGATGTCGCACCCGTATGTAACCGATGCAAATGTGAAAATCCGCTGGCCCGGGCATGTCGATATCAGCGTTCAGGAAGTGCGCCCGGTGGCTCTCTGGGCTACCGATCAGCAGGAATATTGGCTGCTGGAGGACGGCGCCGCCCTCGCGCCCAGGGAGTCGGATATGCGGCCGGCGCTGCGAATTATCGACCCCTCTGCTGAAGCGCGGACTGCAAGCCTGGGAGGCGACCTGCAGATCGATAAACGGGTACTGACTTCTGCCATGTTCCTGTCGAATCGTCTTTCCATCGTAAGTGAGTTCTGGTACAATTCTCGTTACGGCCTGAATTTCAGTTTGCCATCTACACAGGCGTGGGTCCACTGGGGAGATGGACGTAAATTTGAAGAAAAGTGGACAGTCCTGCAAAGGTTAATGCCGGAATTGGAAGCCGCTGGGGACGAGGCGCTCACCCTTAATGTCATGGTGCCGAACCGTTCCTTCATTCGGCGGTACGAGGATGAACCGGCGGATTAATAAGTTTCCTGACTACGTTACTACGTTTAGAGAATTTTTCAGTGACCAGAGAGATAATCGCAGCGGTCGATGTAGGAACCACAAAAATCTGCGCGTTGGTGGGCACAGTCACCCATGACAACCTGGGCAATCTCGCTGTCAGAGTTCTGGGCGGCGGCGTCACACCGAGCAGGGGCTTGCGCCGCGGCGTTGTCATGGATGTGCCGGAAGTGACCACCGCCATCGGCGAGGCGTTGGAGTCGGCCGAACAGGAATCCGGCGAACAGATCACAAGCGCATATCTGGGCATCGCCGGCAACCATATTGCCACATCGAACAGCGCCGGCATCAGCCCGATCGACGGGCGTCACGGCGTCACCGGCACCGACATGCAGCGGGCGCTGGAGGGTGCACGGGCCGTCCAGATTGCCGCCAACAGGCAGATCATCCACGTGATTGCCCGCCACTGGAAGGTGGATGAGCAGGAAAACATTCAGCAGCCGCTGGGCATTCTCGGCAGCCGGCTGGAAGTAGACGCCCATATCGTCACCGGCACGATCAACGCCATCAACAATCTCGCCCAGTGTGTACTGGCCCATGGCATAGACATCGACGAACTGGTCCTGGAGCCGCTCGCCAGCGGCGAGGCAGTGCTGACCGCGGACGAACGGCAGATGGGCGTCGTCATGGCCGACCTGGGCGGCGGCACCACCGATCTGGCGCTCTTCCGCGGCAATGGCCTGTGGCACACCGAAGTGCTGGACGTAGGCGGCAGCCACATGACAAATGACGTAGCTATCGGGCTGCGCGCCCCATTTGAAGTGGCCGAAGAGCTGAAACTGCGCTACGGCCATCTGCAACCGGAACGGATTGCCGAAGACGAACAGGTCTGGGCGACCGTTTTCGGCGACAAACCGGAGCGCACCTTCAGCCGCCGCTTTATCAGCCAGATCCTGCAGGCGCGGGCCGAAGAGACCGCCGAACTCATCCAGAGCCGCATTGCCAAGAGCAGTTACGGCCATATGGTGCCGGCAGGGCTGGTCCTCACCGGCGGCGCCAGCCAACTGCCCGGCGCCGTCGACCTGTTCCGCAGAGTATTGCGTATGCCGGTGCGTATCGGCAGCCCCGTCGATCATCCTGCCGTGCTGGGTTTGAGCAGAGAACTGCAATCTCCTGCCTACGCCACCGCAGCCGGTCTCTTGCTCTGGGCGCTCTACGAAGATGCGCGCGCCATTCATTACCCCATGCAGAGAACCATCCCGGAAAACGGGCAGATTCTGGACCGGGTCGGCGGATGGCTCAGGAGTCTGCTGCCGGACTGATGTGCCGCCTCCTTCAGGGCGCCCATCCGCACGCCTGGTCAGGAAACAATCAGGCCAAACGGGATGCTGCACTCTCGTGTAGCTTCCTATAGATCGACCGGAGAGATCTTCGAAAATTGCGATTCCCCCGTTGCATTTCTGCGCGTATAGCGCTTCAACCCGCGAGAGTCGTAGATGGATCGTAGGTATATTGCCCAGAACAGCTTCTAGCAGGTTCAGCAGGCCTTCAGGCCAGCCGCGCGCAGAGGCTGGCCCCGCAACAAAATGAGAGAAGATCGTTCCTTTTGCTTGCTGCTGCTCGTCTCGTGGCGGGCCTGGCGGTATGGAGCGCATATTTCGTAGGCGGATCGTAGGCAAATAGTCCAGAATATGTCCTGAATCAGTCCGTCAACAGCCGGGGTCGGCATATTGCCGACCTCCAGAGTAACAGTCCTGAGATTGGCCTGCAGAAGGTACTATTTAGGTCCATTTGCAGGTCCAACCCTATTTCAGAGACTTTGCAAACGGATTTAGGTGTAGTACGATGGAACAATTCTGAACACAACGCGAGAACGCGGTTTTTGGCGACGCTACGTTAAGGTGAAATTGCCAAAAAACGACTCGGAGAATGTCTGCCAGCGGTTAAAGGAGACCAATCTATGACGAGAAGGAGCAGCGCCTCACAATTCGTAGACAACTTTGCCCAGATAAAGGTTGTCGGAGTGGGTGGCGGCGGACAGAATGCGGTCAACCGCATGATTGAGGCAGACGTTCAAGGCGTAGAGTTTATTGCCGTCAACACCGATGCGCAGGCCTTGATGCTCTCCAACGCGCCGCAGCGTTTGCGGATTGGAGACAAACTGACCAGAGGGTTGGGGTCGGGCGGAAAGCCTGAGATTGGTCTGCGGGCAGCCGAGGAGAGCCGGGAAGAGGTCGAGCAGCTGTTTGAAGGCGCGGATATGGTTTTCGTGACCGCCGGTCTGGGCGGCGGTACGGGTTCCGGCGCGGCTCCGGTCATCTCTTCTATCGCACGCGACTCGGGCGCGTTGACAATCGGCGTCGTGACGAAGCCGTTTACATTTGAAGGCACGCAGCGCCGCCGCATCGCCGAAAGCACGATGGGCCGCCTGCGCGAATCTGTTGATACACTGATTACGGTCCCAAATGACCGGCTATTGCATATCCTGGACAAAAAGACAGCGATTCGTGATTCCTTCATTGTCGCCGACGATGTCTTGCGGCAGGGCATTCAGGGTATCAGTGAACTGATTACCGTGCCGGGTTTGATCAACCTGGATTTCGCCGATGTGCGTTCGATCATGCTCGACGGCGGTGCGGCTCTGATGTCAATCGGCCGCGCCAGCGGCGAGAACCGCGCTCAGGAAGCCGCCCAACAGGCGATCCAGAGCTCGTTGCTGGATGTGTCGATCGAGGGCGCGCAGGGAATTCTCTTCAACGTCAAGGGCGGCGACGACCTGAGCCTGTTCGAGGTGAATGAGGCCGCAGAGATGATCCGGGCCAACGCCCATCCGGAAGCGAATATCATCTTCGGCGCCGTCATCGACGAGAGCATGAAGGACGAAATCCATATGACGGTCATTGCCACCGGCTTCGACAAGGGCCGGCGGCCAGAGCAGCCGCCCACTTCGGTCAGGCAACCTGCCACCGGCAGCGTTCGACCGGCCGGCGGAGCCCCGCAGCAGTCCAACCAGCCTGCCCAGCCACCGTCACAGCCGAAGCCCAAGGAGCCAATCGATTTCCCGGTTCGTTCCTTCGACCGTGAAGACCTGGACATTCCGGCATTTCTACGCCGCGCCAAGAACAATAACGGCCAGTAGCCCATAGATTCACAGTACTTACAATACGATAATTCAGAGAGCCGCGGCGATGCCGCGGCTCTCTTTTTATGCCCCACACGGGGAGAAAATCAGGCGAGCGAACGGTGCCGGGCCCTCTCTTCGGCAGGCGCAAACTACGATAACAGGGCTGCGCGCATTAGTACGCGAAATAACCGCCGATTGCGGGCAGATCCGTTTGCACGTCGGCCGGGAGTATGATATATCTATACTGACGCCCTGGCAGACGTGCGAAATCATCTTTGCCACTACATATTGTACCTCCCAACAAGATATGATACAGTATGTAGACGATTCCCCGCTTGCAGGATGCAGTTGCAAAATCGTTGCAGGGTGCCGATCAGAACCAGTCTGAACCGGAATAATAGAGGGGGACGCTCGCGTTCCCAGGCCCGCCACGCCGACTGATCGAGGGACGGTTTATGCAATGTCCCCACTGCGGACACGGCAAACACAAGGTGATCGATACCCGCGAAAGAGGAGAGACGATCCGTCGCCGCCGGCAATGCTTGGATTGTGTGCAGCGCTTCACAACCTATGAGCATGTCGCGCCCAGCCTGCTCGTCTCCAAGCGGGACGGCCACCGTGAGCCGTTCGACCCCCAGAAGCTGCTTGCCGGCATCCGCATCGCAGCAGTTAAACGGCCGGTCAGCAGCGAGCGTATGAAGAGTATTGCGAACTTCGTCGAAGATCGAATTCAACGCATGGGGCGCGCAGAAGTTACAAGTGAAATGATAGGCAATCTTGTGCTGGACCAACTGGCAGACGTCGATCAGGTGGCCTACATCCGTTTTGCCAGCGTCTATCTCGACTTCAACCATTTGAGTGAAATCCGGTCCGAAGTTGACCGGTTGATGGGACGCAGTGACCTGGAGGCTGACGCCGCCGGACGTGGCGACGCTCGCGAAAGACCGTCTGCGGGCTAAACAAGACCAGCCTTCCGACCTGGAATCTGCGAGATATCTTGCTGTCGAACCCATTTGCAGCGCATTGCAAGTGGGGTGGCAGACATTTTCGATTACGCGGGTCCAGATACCCGGTTTGGACGGAACTTGTCGGCCAGTTAAGCAGTCCTATTGGCACGTGCCGGTCCATCCTTCCGAGGCTTTAAGCGAGACCAACCCGGCCGCAAAGCTGGTGTTTGACTTTCTAGATCGTTTGTTCTAATATAGGAACGTGATAGTCGTTTCTTGACGACCTGTTTTTCACTTTCTTACCTTACTTCCAAATTGTCACCTCTTTCCAAGGGGTGACCCGTTCCCAAGGAGCGACCCGATGTCCGCCCTCGAATCCACCGTCACCCGCAATGGCGCCAACGCACAGGAGGCTTTCACGACTTTCGAAGTCGTTAAAGGAGAAAAACAAAGGGTCTCCGGCCCGGCGTATGTTGATGACGACGCTATCCAACTGAGCGAGAACAGCTTGAAAGTTCTGGAGCGCCGTTATCTGCGCCGGGACATCGATGGGACGCTCCTGGAAACGCCCGCCGGCATGTTCTATCGCATCGCCAGACACATTGCGGGGGTGGAAGAGGAACACGGCGGCGATGTGGAAGGGACCACCAAAACCTTCTTCGATCTGCTCACGGAGCTGCGCTTCTTCCCCAACAGCCCTACTTTTACGGGTGCGGGCACACCTCTCGGCCAGCTTGCCGCCTGCTTCGTGCTGCCCATCGAAGATGATATGGGCCGCTCCAGCGACGGCATCTTCAGCACGCTGCGGGTGGCGGCGCTCATCCAACAGACCGGCGGCGGCAACGGCTTCAGCTTCAGCCGCCTGCGGCCGCAAAAGGATATCGTCCACACATCAGCCGGGCGGGCTACCGGACCGGTGGGCTTCCTGCGGGTCTATGATCAGGCTTTCGGTGAGATCGCCCAGGGCGGAACCCGCCGCGGGGCCAATATGGGTGTCCTGCGCGTCGATCATCCTGATATCGAAGAGTTCATCCGTTGCAAGGCCGAAGAGGGCGCAATCACCAATTTCAACATCTCCGTCGCCATCACCGACGAGTTTATGCAGGCTGTTAAAGAAGACGGCGATTTCGACCTGCGCAACCCGCGCGACGGCTCCGTATCCAGGACAGTGCGGGCGCGGGACCTCTTCGCCACCATCATCAAGTATGCCCACCACAACGGTGAACCCGGCGCGCTCTTTATCGACGCCGCCAACCGCAGTAATCCGGTCCCGCAACTCTACGATCTGGAGGCGACCAACCCGTGCGGTGAGCAGTGGCTGGGGCCGTATGAGAACTGCTGCCTGGGTTCGATCAACCTGGGCATGCACGTCACTACCGACAGCGCCGGCACAACCGCTGTGGACTGGGATGCCCTCCGGCAGACTGTGCGCGAAAGCACACACTTCCTCGACAACGTGGTCAGCGCCAACACCTATCTGCCTGCGGTGCCGGTGGTGAAAGAGGCCGCGCTCAAGGCACGTCGGATTGGGTTGGGCATCATGGGCCTCGGCGACCTGATGTACAAGATGGGCATAAGCTACGGCAGCGAAGAGGGCCAGGAGTTCGCCGGCCAGGTGATGGAGTTCGTGCGTTTCCATTGCATGCAGATGAGCATCGATCTGGCCGCAGAGCGTCAACCCTTCCTCGCCTTCGCAGGCAGCATCTACGATGACGAACCGCTTGGCGGGATGCTTTGGAAGCCGCCGCGGCCGCTCTCCCCATATCGCCGCAATTGGAAGCGTCCCGCTTTGGACTGGGAGACGATCGCTGAAGGCATTCGCCGGCATGGGATCCGCAACGCCGCGCAGACCACGGTTGCGCCCACCGGCACGATTGCCACCGTGAGCGGCTGTGAGGGCTACGGCTGTGAACCGGTCTTTGCGCTGGGGTATATCCGCCACTTCAAGGACGGCGACAATGATGTAGAGTTACCCTATACCAGCCCCCTCTTTGAGGAGGGGATCAAGCAGTTGGATCTCAGCGCCGAGCAGGCGGATGCAATCCGGCAGCGGGTGGCGGAGACGGGCTCATGTCAGGAAGTTGAAGAGCTGCCGCCGCAGTTCCGCAATACCTTTGTGGTCAGCAGCGACATCACAGCCGAGCAGCACGTCAGGATGCAGGCTGCCATCCAGGCCTTTGTTGATAACAGTATCAGCAAGACGTGCAACTTCCCCGAGGGCGCAACCGAGGAAGAAGTGGCGCAGGCCTATATGCAGGCGTGGGAGTTGGGTTGCAAAGGGCTCACCGTCTATGTCACCGGCAGCAGGCAGGAGGTGGTGTTGGAGACAAAGGCGGTCAAGGACAGGAAGGGAGAGACGCCCGACCAGCTGCATAGCGAACCGTCAAGCAACGGCACCCACCCAACGTCTGCGCTTTCACAGGACGAATATCCGGCGGTCTTCACCAAGCGGCCGCGCCCCTATCTGTTGCAGGGAAGCAGCTATCGCAAAGAGACACCGCTCGGCACTGCATACATCACTATCAATAGCGACGAGAATCAGGAGCCGTTTGAAGTGTTCCTGAATATTGGCAAGGCCGGCAGCGACGTCACCGCGGTCAGTGAATCAATTGGCCGCCTGATAAGCCTGGCGCTGCGCATGCCGTCAGCCCTGCCGCCATCCGAACGGCTGCGCTGGGTGATCGACGAGATGGCCGGAATCGGCGGCGGGCGGCCGTTGGGCTTCGGAGTTGGACGGGTACGGAGCCTGCCGGACGGCGTGGCGCAAGTTCTATCCGATCATCTCAGCGAGTTGCCGGATAATAATGAGGCCGTGGCCGGCGAACAGTTGGCGCTGCCGATCGGCGATCTGTGTCCGGACTGCGGCGAAGCGGCTTTCCTGAATGTCGAAGGCTGCCGCAAATGTCACATCTGCGGCTACAGCGAATGTTGAACCGTACGGCGGCTAGCGGCCTGAAACACCGCTAGCCGCCGTTTTTTTTCGAGCGATGAAGATCAGGCGCTCGCCGTCAGGTCGATAGGGGCTGCCGTCGAAGTCGCCATAGAGTTCATCCACCGCAAACCCTGCCTGTTCCAGCAGCATAGCCCCCTCATCAGGCCACCAGAAGCGCAGCGGAAAGGATAGCCGCGTCTGCGCGTTGCGCCCGTCCGCAAACACCTCCTCGTAAACGAAGATCGTCTCCTGCAGTTGCCGCGCCGCGTCCAGGTAGCGGGTCGCCCATTTCAACACCCGCGCGCCGCTTTCCTCGTCCTCCCACCAGTCGGCCAGTTCCTGAATGCCCGATATCGACTCCAGATAGGCTACGTCCGGGTTGAAGAGATCGATCAGCAGCAGACCGCCAGCGCGCAGATGGCGGTGCGCGCACTGCAGCGCCAGCAACTGTTCGGCCTGGGTCGTCAGGTGCATCAGCGTATTGCTGACCACGAAGGCGAAGTCAACCTCCGTCTGCGCAAGCTCGAAACTGGTCATATCCGCCTGCACCAATCTGACCATCCGCGAGCCGTCTGCCGCTGATTCGGATGCCACTGTCTCCGACTCAAAGCCCTGCTTCGCCAACTTGCGGCGAGCGATCGCCAGCAGCGCCGCGCTCTTGTCGAGCCCGACGACTTGAAAGCCGGCCTCGGCCAGGGGAAGCAGCACGCGGCCCGTGCCGCAGCCAAGCTCCAGCGCGGTGCGGCCGGCTGCGCGCGCCGTCTTCAGCACAAGCCGAATGTCATCGGTGTAGTCGCGGTAATCGCCGTCGTAGAAACGGGCGAAGGCATCGAAATTCATGGGGCCGGGTGAAGAGGGAGATTGGTGGATAGTAACACCATGTCTCCCGATATCGGGAGTGTCCCAATTTCGGGTCTGCCCAGAGAAGCGGGCTGCGGATCCCAGTGTAACTTCTCACTCGTAGCCGGAAACTCAACCCTTTTCGAACTGTACAACAACTGTCCACTGGGTTTGCCTTTTCCGAAAATTCAGCTATAATCGTAACAGATTGCGAGCCGACCTGACGATTCGGGTCGGCGTTTACTTTCCAGAGGGCGCTTCTGATGACGGCATATTACCCGCCGTTGACCGCGCCCTCTCTATCTGCGTGAGAGAAACCCCCGCGCAAACAGCGAGTAAGAATTATGAGTGAAAGCCCTGTTTATCTGACGAAAAGCGGTCTCGATGCTCTGCGAGAGGAACTGGACTATCTTGTCGGTGAACGCCGGCAACAGATTGCCCAGCAGATCGCCGAAGCCAAAGCCGAAGGTGACCTGAGAGAAAATGCCGGCTACGATGAGGCCAAAAATGCCCAAGCCTTTGTCGAAGGGCGCATTCGGGAACTCAAGGTCAAGATCCACAACGCGCAGATTATCGACGATACCCAGACTCCCGACAACGAGGTTGCCCTGGGCCGCAGTGTTGTCGTCAAAGAAAACGGTTACGACGACGAAGAGATTTACACAATCGTAGGCTCGACGGAAACCGATCCGAATAATGGGCGCATCAGCAACGAAAGCCCCATCGGCAAGGCGTTGCTCGGCCATACCGCGGGAGATGTCGTAAGCGTCAAGGCGCCGGCGGGCGAAATCGAGTTCAAGATCGTCCGCGTCGAATAAAGAACGCCCCTCTGCCCGTATCCCGGTAGACAATCCGGCCGCTTTGCCCAGGAGCAGGTATTGTGAACGATGCCAGCCAACTGTTCGAGCCTGAAAATCTGAGCGATCAGGAGCAGAGTCGTCTGCAGAAGCTGGATGCCCTGCGCGCACGCGGGATCGATCCCTATCCGGCGCGTGTGAAGCGTTCGCATACGATCGAGGCCGCCCGCGCCCTGTATGACGAAGGCGCGGCCGAGCAGCCGGTGGTGAGCGTGGCCGGTCGTCTCAAGCGCATCCGCGTGATGGGCAAGGTCAGCTTCGCCGATCTGGATGACGGCAGCGCACAGATTCAGCTCTTCATCCAGCGGGACAGGTTGCCGGACGGCTGGTACAACGAGGTGTGGAAGCGGCTCATCGATCTCGGCGACTTCATCAGCGCCAGCGGCCCGCTCTCGGTCACCCGCACCGGCGAGTTGAGCGTTACCGTCGACGAGATCACCTTCCTGGCCAAAGCGCTCAAACCGATGCCCGACAAATGGCACGGCGTGCGTGATCCGGAAGTCCGCTACCGGCGCCGCTATGTGGACCTGCTGGCCAACGAAGATGTGCGCGCGCTGTTCCGTAGCCGGGCCGCGGTCGTGCGCGCTCTGCGCACCTATCTGGACGACGCCGGGTTCCTCGAAGTCGAGACGCCGATTCTGCAGCCGCTTTACGGCGGCGCGGCCGCACAACCCTTCGTCACCCACCATAACCAGCTCCACCAGGACCTCTATCTGCGCATCAGCTTCGAGCTGTACCTGAAGCGGCTGATCGTCGGCGGTTTCCCCGCAGTCTACGAGATCGGCCGCGACTTCCGCAATGAAGGCGTCAGCTTCAAGCACAATCCCGAATTTACCCAGCTGGAGTTCTACGAGGCCTACGTCGACTACGAAGATGTCATGCGGCGCACCGAGGAGATGGTCGCCTTCACCGCCGAGCAGGTGACCGGCAGTCCCGTCGTCACCTGGCAGGAGCATACGATCGACTTTACCCCGCCCTGGCCGCGTGTCCCTCTCCGGCAGGCGATCCTGGACGCATCCGGCATCGACTATGAACAGTTCACCGATGCCGACAGCCTGCGTGCAGAGATGCGCAGCCGCGGCATCGACGCCGCCGACGACGACAACTGGGGCAAGCTGGTGGACAATCTGCTCTCCAAATTCTGCGAACCCAAGCTGATCCAGCCCACCTTTCTGGTCGACTATCCGCGCGAAGTTAGCCCGCTCGCGAAAGGGATGCCGGACGATGAACGCCTGGTCGAGCGCTTCGAAGGCTTTGCCGCCGGCATGGAGCTTTGCAACGCATTCACCGAGCTGAACGATCCCGTCGACCAGCTGCAGCGCTTCCTGGATGAAAACTACCGCGCCGAGCAGGGCGACGAGGAGGCGCATCCGGTCGATATCGACTACGTCGAAGCGCTCAGTTTCGGCATGCCGCCCACCGGCGGTTTCGGCATGGGCATCGACCGCCTGACGATGCTGCTCACGGACCGGGATACGATTCGCGAAGTGGTTCTCTTCCCTCACCTGCGCGAAATCGAAGACACTCTCCAACCCGGCGCCGACCCAGACGGGCAAGCCCAGGAGCCCGCCGTCGCAGTCGCGCTTTCCGGATCCGACGCCGGCGCCTAATCTGCGTGCTAGGCGTGCAGGTTTAGGGAGAGGCAGATGTTAAATGCGCCGGTTGCCAGAATCAACGTATCAATTGGGGACAACGTGAGCATACTGATTATTCTGAAAGAGGAGGGCATTTTATGTACGAGAAAATCAGGGACGAAATAACACGAGAATTTTATAAGCAGAATTTTTCCAACGATGGTCAACGATTTGTGGCATGGTATGTCCATAACATACATGGACGTGACATGATCGAGACCAGAGAAGATGTCACAGACGGCCCCGATGACAAGCACATCGACGCCATAGTCGTTGACGACGACAATAACACCGTTTACGTTATCCAAGGCAAATTCATCGGGGAGGGAAGAGTAGACGCCGAACCGTTACGAGAAGTTCTTGCTTCGTGGAGTCACTTCAAAGACATTGCAAAGCTACAAGAAACTGGAAACCAGAAGCTTAAACAGCGCCTGTCCGAAGTAGCAACTGCGATGGAGGACGACTACAGTGTCGCCTTTGAGTTAATCGTTACAGGACAGCTAACTGAGAGCGCGCGGGCCGACTATGCATCATTTCAAAAGACGCTCGCGAGTTCTGATGATTTCCCTGCTGAAATCTATGTAATCGATTCTGATGAGTTGCAACGCCGCTATGACATTGCGCTTGAGCGAGAGAATCCGCTAATCAGTCATCGGATCCAATTGGATACGGAAAGATACATGGTTATGGAAATTGGCGGAACCAACTGCGTCGTCGCAGCTATTCCATTGAAGGACTGTATTGAATTTCCAGGTATCAAAGACGGAACGCTTTTCCAGAAAAATGTCCGACAATCTCTAGGATTAAACAATCGGGTCAATAAAGGCATAAAAGCCAGCATTTATGGCACGGAAAATCAAGACTTCTTTTTCTATCATAATGGAATTACTGCCATCTGTAACAACCTTGATATTTCTAATGGCCTTTTGACAGTAAAGGGATTCAGTGTTGTAAACGGGTGCCAATCTCTCAACACTATTCTTTCGTGCAGTGAGAAAGTCAAAGAGTTAGACGATGCCTTTATCATGATGCGTTTTTATGAGATCCCCGAACGAGAGCGGGCTGATCAAATCAGTGTTTCCACTAACTCACAGAGCGCGGTCAAACCCCGAGATCTGCGCAGCAACGACAGGCGCGTATTGGCAATAAAACGCTCGTACGAGGGAAAGTACCCTCAAGGGTACTTCATTACTAAGCGAGGAGAGGAAGCGCCAGCAAACAAAGACAGAACTCTTGTTGTGGATCTTCTCGAACTTGGCAAGTACATGATCGCATGGCACTCTCAACGCCCCAACATCTCTTACAGCGAGAACAAAATATTTGACAAACACTTTGAGCAGTTGTTCAGCAGACATCGAGACTACGCCCCAGAAAACGTATTTGCACTTTCTCACTGGATGCAGGAAGTAAGGTTACGATGGAAGAAGGATAATCCGCTAGGATTGAACGAATCATTGCTAGCGATGCAAGCTTATGCCCCTTTTCATCATTTATATGCTGTATCGCTCTGTTTTTGTGTCGCTAACAATATGGGCCAAGGTGTACCGGATCCTGTCATCGCTTACGAAAGGGCGGACACGGCAGATCTCGTCAGTCAAGTCGTCGATTCAGCCGGTGCATGCCTCAATAGTGCATTAGAGGCGGCGGCAAATGAGCCACAACCTCCTAACCGTGTTTTCAGCCCACAGAATTGGATAAAAACAAAATCGTGCCTCGCTGGAATACGTCTAGCCATTAATCAGTACTTTATGATGCTTCCAGCAATGCCGAATGGACGTGAACTGCATCAAAGACTTCGAGAAGGTCTCAAGATGGATGCCGATCAGTTTAAGGAGCGGTGGGCGGCAGATTAGAATGAAAGTGGGCTCGATCGAACTTGTAGGCGAGGACGCATCTCAGAGCCAATTTAAGTTCAACTTGAATCCAAGATTTCTCACTCGGCTTTGAACCTGGGATCGCGGGACGCTCGCTCGCCCGCTATCTGTGACCACTTGGTCTCAATTTAGATCTACAACAGATGTATTCTACGCGGTGTGTACTTCAGTCTTGGGGCTGTTTAGAGTTATGGACTGCAAATCCCAGTGACACTCCCTAGAGGTAACCACCAACCCGCCTCATACTGACATGCACCTCCTACGGACAAGACTTGACGCCCACCGCAACCCTCTGCCATAATAACCCCAACAACCGCATAACCTACCTTCGGGGCAGGGTGAGGGCCGCTCAGGCCCAATTCCCGACCGGCGGTGAGCCAGATGGATGCTTTGCACCCTCTGGTAAGCCCGTGAGCCGCAAGGCAGAGTTCGGTGAGATTCCGACGCCGACGGTATAGTCCGGATGGGAGAAGGTGCAAAGAGCGAGGGCAATCCCTTTTCGGGTATTGTTCTGTTCTCTTTGGCTATTCGCAGTGGCTGCTGCGCGCAATGCCCGGGGTACGATAACTGTATCTCGGGCTTTATTGTGTGAAACGCCTGTTGCGCGAGGAATACGCGCACACCAGCCGTTGCGTGTGGCTGCTCTCGGCACACGCCGTGAGTCCGGTGGATGCACCGCGCAAAGGACCCGAAGCGAAAGATTGCTTCGGGCTTTTTATTTTAAAGGCAAGGCAGAATGATGAAGGACAGTTCAGTTCTATTCCCCGGCGCGCCGGTCGAGGACGGCAGAGAACAGGGCGCGCCTCCCGTCGTCGAGCAGCCGGCGCGTCAAAACAGGCGCAAAGCCGGCCGCGTCGCCGATTGGGTGGCGCAACATCCCGCGCTGGCGGCCTTCCCGTTCGTGCTCGGCGCAGCGCTGCTGCTGTGGGAGGCGCTTGTCCGCTGGCAGGACTACCCGACCTTTATCCTGCCCCGCCCAGGACAGATATTGCAGAAAGCGCTGGCGATGAGCGCGGACGGCTCGCTGCTGCGTCATACACAGGCCACCGTCACCGAAATTGGCGCCGGCCTTCTGATCGGCCTGACGCTGGCCTTCGCGCTGGGCTACTGGCTCGGACGCAGCCGCACGCTCGACCGCATCCTCTCCCCCTATCTCGTCGCCAGCCAGACGGTTCCGGTGGTAGCCATCGCCCCGCTGCTGGTTATTTGGTTTGGCAGCGGCCTGTTGAGCAAAGTGCTGGTGACAACGATCATGGTCTTCTTTCCGACTCTGCTCGGTACGGTTGTCGGTATCCGCAATGTGGATCCGGACCTGCGCGAGCTGATGCGCTCTCTGCGCGCCAGCCGCTGGCAGCTCTTCCTGAAGCTGGACCTGCCCGGCGCCCTGCCCGTGATCTTCGGCGGCCTCAAGCTGAGTGTCATTCTGGCCGTTGTCGGCGCGATCGTGGGCGAATTCGTCGGGGCTGATGAAGGGCTGGGATTCCTCATCAACCTGGGCCGTGGCGTCCTGGACACGCCGATGATCTTCGTCGCCGTGCTCATGATCGTGCTGCTGGCCCAGGCGATGTACTGGAGTGTCACACTGCTGGAAAGCTATCTGCTGCGTTGGAAACAGCATGGTTCGCAGAGTGGGGAGTGAGGACTCCTGCTCGAGAAAAGTATCTGACACAGGAGAAGATCTCCTGTCCGCCAATATTCAGAGGAACGAATGAAACATTACACTGTCCGGTATACAACAACACGGGCGAACGCAATCCTACGCCAACTGGGAACGGGGAGCCTTCCAGGCCTGTCCCGCGCGCTGAGGTTGGTTCTGCTGCCGCTCCTGCTTGCACTTACGGCCGCGTGCGCCCCGATCGCGCCCGCCCCCGCCGTGGCGGTTCTTTCCCCCCCCCCCCCTGCCGCCCCTTCCGCCCGCGCGCCCCCCGCCCGCCCCGCCCCCCGCCGCGCCGTCCGAACCGCAAAGCCCGCGCCCGATCACCTTAGGCGTCGGCTTTATTCCCAATGTCCAGTTCGCGCCCTTCTACGTCGGGATCGAGAAGGGATTCTTCGCAGAGAGAGGCATCGATCTGTCACTGGAGTACGGCTTTGAAAACGATTATCTGAAGCTGGTCGCGACCGATGAACTGCAGTTCTTGATCGCCAGCGGCGACCAGCTCGTACTTGGCCGCGCGCAGGAGATGCCGGTCAGATATGTGATGAACTGGTATACCAGCTACCCGGTCACGGTTTTCGCCAAGGCCGATGCCGGCATCCACGAACCGGCCGACCTGGCAGGCCGCACCATCGGCGTACCGGGACCGTTCGGGGCAAACTATATTGCGCTGCGGGCTCTGCTCGATGTGGCAGGACTGACCGAAGCAGACATCCAGATGGAGAGCATCGGCTTCACCCAGGCCTCGGCCGTGAGTGAGGACCTGGTCGACGCAGCCGTCGACTACGCCGTCAACGGCCCGGTCGTGCTGGGCAATGCCGGCATCGAAACGGTCCAGATCGCCCTCGATCAATACCTGCAGATTCCCGCCAACGGGCTCGTCACCAACGAGCGCACGCTGCAGGAGGAGCCGCAACTGGTGGAAGCGATGGTGCGCGCGCTGCAGGAATCGGTCGCCTATACCCTTGCCAATCCGGATGAGTCCTTCGCAATCGCGTTGAACTTTGTGCCGGAGGCAGGTGGAGAGAACGAAGCCGCCAACCGCTTGGTGTTCGAAGCGTCACTTCCTTTCTGGCAGCCGCGGCCCGAGGGCGCGCCCGGCGCCACCACCGATGCCGAATGGCAGACGGTGGCCGAACTCCTGCTGCGTATCGGCTTTGTCGAGCGGCTCGTCCAGCCCGAAGAGATGTACACCAACGAGTTCATTCAGTGAGATTCCCCGCGGTCGGTGCCCTGTAACCGGCCGCGGGCAACCGCCACTTACGATTGTCCCTGGCCATCGATGACAGATCCGCTACTGCAGGCACAGAATGTCAGCCACACCTACCGCCGCCGCAACCGCGTCACACCGGCGCTGGCCGCGGTCTCCTTCGCCGTACAGGAGCATGAGTTTGTCTGCGTGGTCGGCAACAGCGGCAGCGGTAAATCGACACTGCTGCGCATCCTCGGCGGCCTGTTGACGCCCACAACAGGCGAGGTGAAGTTCAAAGGCAACACTGTACAATCCCCGCAATCTCAGATCGGGTTCGTCTTCCAGAACACGAACCTGATGCCCTGGCGCACAGCCCTGGAAAACGTCCTGCTCCCGCTGGAGCTGCAGAAGGCGCTCGATGAGCAAGACCGGGAGCGGGCCCACGCGGCGCTTGCCCTGATGGGGCTGGAAAAGTTCGCCGACGCCTACCCGTCCCAACTCTCCGGCGGCATGGCCCAGCGCGTTACGCTCACGCGGGCCCTGCTGCAAAGTCCTGCTCTGCTCCTGATGGACGAGCCTTTCGGCGCGCTGGACGCCCTGACGCGCGAGCGTCTCAATCAGGAACTCCTGCGCATCTGCGGGGACAGGAAGCAGACGGCGCTGATGATTACGCACAGCATTCAGGAGGCCGTCTTCCTCGCCGATCGTGTGCTGGTCCTGAGCGGGCAGCCCGGCAGCCTGCAGGGCGCCATCCCAGTTGACCTGCCCCGCCCGCGCACGCTGGAGATGCTTACATGGCCGCAGGCCGGCGCCCTCATCAGCGAAATCCGCGCCTGCCTGGCGACGGGCGCGGAAGAAGCGGTGCGCCAATAAAAAAACGCCGGGCACAATGTCCAATCCAGTGCCCGGCGTTTCTATATCTGATTGTTGTTTCAGCCTGATCGTATTCTACCGAACGCTGAAGACCGAACCTTACTGGTCGTCCGACTGGCCCAGATTGCGCGGCAACCTGGCAGACAGGTTGTCCGGCCGGTCGATGTTCAGCGACAGTACCTGCTCCTGCAGCCAGGTCTGGAAAGCCTGGGAATACTCCTGCTGCAAGGCCGCTTCTTCTTTTGGCCGTTCATCGTCCCGCTCCAGCACCTCGATGATGTGGTAGCCGAAGGTCGTCTTAACCGGCGCACTCATCGCGCCGACTTCAAGCGAAAATGCAACTTCGTCGAATTCAGGAACATAGCGCCCGCGTCCCGCCCAGCCCAGATCGCCGCCCTGGGCGCCGCTGCCGGGGTCGTTGCTGAACCGGAGCGCCAAGTCGGCGAAATCCTCGCCGTCGAGAATGCGCTGATGCAACATCTGCGCAAAGGCCAAGGCTTCGGCGTCGTCAACAAGGCCATCGCCGTTGGCGTCCGGATTCCATGCTTCCGGAGGGGATGGGCGGCTGTCCTCATCGTCCACCGCAGAATCCTCTGTTGTTGGTTCAGCTGGCGGCGCGGCTCTGCTCTCGCCTTCTTCCTCTGAACTTCCTGACGAGGAAGGAGTCGTCTCGGCCGGCGTTGTCCCGGGCGGGGGTGTCTCGCCCTCCGTCTCACCCGCCGGTTCTTCAGATTCAGGGGGCGGTTCGGCGTCGACGGCGATCAGGATATGCCGGACCCGGACCTGCTCTTCGGTAGTGGATACCAGATCCTGGCTGATCGTCTCCGACATCTTGGTGCGTAACAAGCGCGCCCGGATCACCTCGCGATAGCTGGCCAGATTCATGCCGGCGTTGTCGCGCAAGTTCTCTTCCAGAGTGCCCAGCCCCTCCTCGTACAAATCGTCGGTCAGGACCGCGGGCGGCTCCGGTGTAGGTGCTTCTTCTTCCAGGGTCTCTGTAGTCTCCCCGGACGCGGTTGCGGTCGGCTCGCTGTCCGCGTCATCTTCCGGCGTCGGCGAGGGTGAAGGGACCGGCGTAGGCGTAAAAGTTTCCGCGGTTGCGGTCGCCTCGACCGCGGCGTCGGCGGTTGCTGTGGCCTGCGGCACTGTCAACGCGCCTTGCCCGCGCGCCACCTCTTCGCGCAGGGTCTCTTCCACCTCTTCATCGGTCACGGCCACGCCCACTTCCGGCGCCTTAATCTGCAGGACGGCCCCTTCAATCATATCGTTGAGGACCTGAGTCCCCAGCGTTAACGGGCTGGCCAGTGTCGCATTGATCGAAGCGATCTGGGAGGCGAACAGACTTGAATCGCCAAACTGCTGGGCGAATATCTGCAGCCGCAACCGCTGGTTTTCCAGTTCGCTCTGGCGCAGGCGGGACTGTTGCCAGAAGTCGCGAGTCACGATTGTTCGGTCTTCAACCTGTGCCAGCACACTGTTTGGCTTAATGACAAGCTCATTGATCACGCCGTACAGGACCAGAATCAGCGCCACACCGACTATCCCGCCGACGATCGACATCATCCGCAGGTTGCGCTCCCGTTCGCGGGCGCGCAGTCGGGTCTCACGTCGATTTTCTACCTGCGGCTGTTCTGCCTGCTTTCTTCGTCTGCGCTTCTTGGCCATGGATCGATCAACCGCGCCTGCCGGTTATGCGGATATGTTCGCCTGTGTACGGCATCAAGGCCAGATGCCTGGCCCGTTTGATCGCCCTCGTCACTTTGCGCTGCATCTTGGCGGTGACGCGGGTCTTGCGGCGGTTGTGAATGCGGCCGTAATTATCGACAAAGCGACTCAGAACCTGCACGTTCTTGTAGTTGATCTCGTCGATACGCACATCGTTGCCGACGTGGCGGGGATTTCTGCGCTGATTGCCCTGTTTGGCGCGATTAAATATGGCCGGTCCCTCAACACGGTTGAAGGAAATCGCCGGCTGCTCTGGCTGGCTGCTATCGGCGTCCGACTCGGCGTTGGCTGCATCGGCCGCCTCTTCTGCGCCTTCCGACACAGTCTCGGCAACCGGTTCGGCCTCCGGCTCTACGGCTGCTTCGGCCTCCGGCTCTGCTGCTGCTTCGGCCTCCGGCTCTACGACAGCCTCGGCCTCCGGCTCTACGACAGCCTCGACCGCAGGCTCTACAGCCGCTTCGGCCTCGACCTGCGGTGCGCTCTCCGCCGGACTCTCTTCGAGCACGGGCGTATCCTCTTCCGCTTGCGACTCGGCGGCCGGTTGCTCCTCGGTGTTCTCTTCGGCTTCGTTCAATTTGGTTTCGTCAGACATTCGATGCTCCTTTTGGGCTCAGTCATCAGCGCGGATAACGAGGAAACGCAACACATCTTCAGATAGCCGCAACTGCCGTTCGACGTTCTGCACCGCGGTGGGAGGCATCGAAAGGTTGTGCAGAATGTAGTGTCCCTCAAAGTGGCCTTTGATGGGGTAGGCCAACCGGCGTTTGCCCCAATGGTCGGAGCTCGCGATTGTCCCATCCTCGCCGATTATGGTCTGACCGATCCGGTCATCCACGGCTTTGACACCATCATCATCCAGATTGGGCTGGATGATGTACACCAATTCGTACGTGTTCATCTACCCTTTACTCCTTTCCGTGAGCAATGTCTTGGGTTAGTTTCTAGTCCTCGGTTCTCAGTTCTTAGTAACCGTCTCAAACTCAATCGAGAAGCAGCACTAAAACTAAAAACTGACCACTAAAAACTGCAGTTAGACAAAGGTCCACAGCACTGTGCTGTAGACAGAAAGAACGAGGGAGCAGACAAGCTGTCCCTCGTCGCAGTTCGATAGTATAGCACAGCCCTGCGCGCCCGCAAAAGATCGGGCGGGCAAAACTGCATGCAAAACAGAGCCGGTGGGCCGCGGTCTGTGCTTCGTGAAACTGCCGGCCGCTAGTTACCCGAAACCGGCCACACCATCTGCGCCCGCTCCGCGATTCGCCCGCGGCCGTGGCACTGCTTGAACTTCCGGCCGCTCCCGCACGGGCACGGATCGTTGCGTTTGGCGCCGTCGAAGCGCGCATTCACCTTGCGGTCCTGCTCCGCCAGGTACTGCATGATATTGGCGGGCGCCTGGCGCCGGTTCAGCTGATCGGACATGAAGTTCATGTACGGGCCCACATGATTGAAGAATGACCGGTAGCCGGCGCACAGATAGTTCAACCCCTCTTCACCGTCGGGCGTCTTGATGAAGCGGTTCTTTGGACAGCCGCCGTTGCACACGAAGCGCACCTCGCACTCCAGGCAGTAGTTGGGAAGGCTGTCCCGTTTGTGCGTACCAAACTCCTGCTGCCGCGCCGAGCCGACCATCTCAATCAGCGGGATCTCCTCAATGTTGCCCAGCAGATAGTCCGGCTCCACGTAGTGATCGCAGGAAAAGAGATCGCCGTTGTGCTCCATCGCCAGCGCCGAACCGCACGTCTCCTCGAAGATACACAGACCGGGCCGGTGTCCCGCATAACCGGCCAGCGCCACGTCAAAGATCTGTACAAAGACCTTCCCCACGTCGTGCCGCACCCACTCCTCGAAAATCTGGATCAGGAAGTCGCCGTACTGCTCGGCCGTGACCGAGCGATCCTTGACCGAATCCCCTTCCTGGTAGCCGGTGTCGTTATCGCGCTCGACAATCGGGATAAACTGCATGAAATCGGTCTTGACCTCGTCGCGCAGGAAGCGGTAGACCTCGAGCGGATGGGGCGCGTTGGCCGCGTGCACCGTTGTCAGGATGTTGTAGCGCACCTTGTGCTTGTGCAACATCCGCGCCGCCCGCATCACCTTCTCCCACGTCGGCTGACCGCCCTTATCCACGCGGTAAAAGTCGTGTAGCTCGCGCGGGCCGTCCATGCTCAGCCCGATCAGAAAATCGCTCCGGTGCAGAAATTCGCACCACTCGTCGTCGAGCAGCGTGCCGTTCGTCTGCAGCGCGTTCTCGACGCGCATGCCCGGCTTCTTGTGCTTCTGCTGGAACTCGACCGCCTTCTCGAAGAACTCCAGCCCCATCAGCGTCGGCTCGCCCCCCTGCCACGCGAATGTCACCTCCGGGACCTGCTGCGCGTCGATATATTGCCGCGTGTACTCCTCAAGCATCGACTCGGACATGCGGAACTCGCTGTCCGGGTACATGAACTCCTTGCTCAAAAAGTAGCAGTAATGGCAGTCCAGGTTGCAGATCGCCCCCCGCGGCTTCAGCATAATGTGAAACGCCGGCGGCGGCGCAATATCCGTTGCAGGCGTCGGATCCAGCAGTGCGATCGATTGCGACATTCTCTCTCCTCGCCTTCTTTTGGGCGGTCGGCCGCAAGCGGCCTCCCTTGTGCAGGGGCTGCGCCCCCGCAACGCCCCCCTAGGCTAGCGACCGTGTTTACGCTTCCCCAGCATCGTGTCTACCCAACACTGTCCGCACCCCCGCGCCGTTACTGATCACTAACCACTGACCACTAACCACTAACCACTGCAGTCCAACGGCGGCACGTCCACCCAGCTCCGCTCCTGCCAGGCCTGGTAGCCCAGCTCGGCCAGTTGCACGCCCTTCGCCCCTTCCAACAACGTATACGGGAACGGGTCGCCCTTGACCGCATGGCGCAGGAACATCTCCCACTCGATCTTGAAGGCGTTCTCGAAGGGGTTGTTATTGGGCACCCACTGCCACGTATCGTAGAAGGGAATCGGCTGCGGGATGTCCGGGTTCCACACCGGCTTCGGAGTGAAGGAGTCGCCCTGTATCGCGCAGTCACGCAGGCCCGCCACCGCGCTGCCGCGCGTGCCGTCCACCTGGATCGTGAGCAGGTCATCGCGGCGCACGCGTACACACCAGGAGGAATTGAAGTTGCAGATGATACCGTTTTCCAACTCGAACATCGCGTAGGCGCCGTCATCGGCGTCGGCGTTGTAAGCCGCGCCCTCCTCGTCGATGCGTTCCGGCACGTGGTTGGCCGCGATACAGGTGAGCCGCTTGATCGGGCCGAACAGGTTGTCGATAACGTAGCGCCAGTGCGCGAACATGTCGAGAACGATGCCGCCGCTCTCCGACTTCTTGTAGTTCCACGACGGCCGCTGCGCCGGCTGGTCCTTGCCGTCGAAGACCCAGTAACCGAACTCGCCGCGCACAGCCAGAATGCGGCCAAAGAAACCGGTGTCGATCAGATACTTGAGTTTCAGAAAACCGGGCAGAAACAGCTTATCCTGGACAACGCCATTGCTGACCCCGGCATCTATCGCCGCGCGCGCCAGCTGCAACGCATCCTCGGTGTTGCCCGCGGTCGGCTTCTCGCAGTAGACCGCCTTGCCCGCCTCGATCGCCTGCAGTGTATTCGGCACCCGCAGGTTGGTCGCCAGCGCATCGAAATAGATGCGGTTGTGGTCGTCGGCGAGCGCCTCGTCCAGGTTGGTTGTCCACTTGCTCACATTGTGGGCAGCCGAGAGATGCCGCAGCTTGTCCGGATTGCGGCCGACCAGCACCGGCTCCGGCATGATGCGGTCGCCGTCCGCGGTGGGCACGCCGCCCTGCTCCCGGATCGCCAGAATCGAACGGACCAGATGCTGATTCGTGCCCATGCGACCGGTCACGCCATTCAAGATTACGCCAAACGCAATTTCAGCCATTGATGGGAAAAACTCCTATTGATGCGCGGCCGCCAAGGGCCGCCGAAGGCTTTTGCAACCCCTTCCGAACGCTGAGCCGACCGGGCGTCTGCAAAAGCCTGAGTAACTATGAATGGTTTGTATAGGCTTCTATGATTCGCTCCAGGAACTGTTCCTGATCCGTCGCCCAGTAGCGGTCTGAGAAGATTTCGACCTCATTATACCCGTCAAACCCGGCCTCCTCAACCCAGCCGCGAATCTGACGGATGTTGATGCAGCCCTCACCCATCAGCCCGCGGTCCAGCAGCAGGTCTTCGGTCGGCGTGCGCCAGTCGCACACGTGGAAGGCGAACAGCTTGCCCATCTGCCCGCAACGGCCGATCTCCCGTTCCAAATCCGGGTCCCACCACAGGTGATAGACATCCGCAACCACCCCCACAAACGGCGAGTCAATGCCCGCGCAGATGTCGTTGGCCTGTCCCATCGTGTTGACGGCCGACCGGCTGTCCGCGTACATCGGATGCAGCGGTTCCACGCCCAGCTTGACCCCCGCAGCCTCGGCATGCGGCAACACAGCCTCGATCCCGTCCCGGATCTGGCCGCGGCCGACCTCAAGCGGCTGGCCGGGCACCGCGCCGCACACGAGCACGACCAGCGGCGCGCCCAGCGCAGCGGCCTCGTCGATGGCACGGCGGTTGTCATCGAGGGCCTCCTGCCGCGCCGATTCCGTCTCCGCCGGGAAGAATCCGCCCCGGCACAGCGAGACGACCTCCATCCCCGCATCGCGGATACGCTTACCGGTGCCGGTGATGTCCCGTCCCTCCAACGCGTCCCGCCAGACCGTCATCCCGGCGGCGCCGTGCGCGCTGAAGCGCTCGATCGCCGTCTCGATCGGCCAGGGCTTGGTCGTAATCGTGTGTATACAAAGTCGACTCATATCCATGTATCTGTCCTGAAACTGTCTCTTAAGCCCCGAAAATCAGCCGCGTCTGAAATTCGTTGACATGCGGAGAATCCTGTTCAAAGTAACCCTTACGTCATACGCCTGCCAGCAGAACCAATACGTCAATCGCGTCATCCCCATACGCAGCGACTACCCTCTGCCTCAACCCCCAATAGCATTCTCCCGCATGCACAGCAGTTCACTAAAAACTGAAAACGTAACTACTCAGCCGCAACTGATTCGCACCCCTGAACGAGGGGAGCAAAGGTGTTTTTTCTCCCCTCATTGTTGTATTTTGGGCGGTCGGGCCTTCGGCCCTCCCTTGTGCAGGGGCTGCGCCCCCGCAACGCCCCCCTACAAAAACATGCCTCACCCACCGTGTGCCTTCTTCGCAACGTGTCGGCT
>MKWU01000828.1_pt1 | contig 57565 bp, 47 predicted proteins | sample 809101 | NCBI WGS metagenome assembly MKWU01 (sample SAMN05860141, study PRJNA318959) | sponge metagenome | host: Aplysina aerophoba | place: Slovenia: Piran, Adriatic Sea, Gulf of Piran | collected 2013-05-07 | reverse complement strand
ACAAAAACGGCAACAATCCGATCGTTAGCCAAATAGGTAACGCAAACTCCCGGAACAACTGATAGCCATCAAGCTGAGCCCATGTTTCGAATCTGTGATGCACGGTGTATGCCAGCCACGAAAACCCGATCACAGCAAGGATGCCATCACATAACTTTCTGACTGTTTCATATCCCTTTTCATTGCGTGCATGCGTGTATACCGACATTACGGCCAAAGTCGCAATTACAGGTTGCAGTAGAACTTCGGCTATGAGACAGAGTGATGTTAGATTCAAAAAAAACGTGATGAAGACGGTGGGAGCGATTGTCGCGATTGCCGTATTTCTAAAAAACTGCGGGGCTTTGTTTGCTTCTAGGACTCCTTTATATGACAATAAAATACCAGACATGACAAACCAGATGACTGTTTCTTTGACAAGTTCGGTATTCCACCATCCCAGTTGTGAACCAATCCATACTTCGAATAGGATGTACGAAGACAATGCGAACAACGTTAGAAGAATTGCTCGACTTAGAAAAGTACGAATGAGTTGCGGGATGCCTTCTCGAACCTTTCTTTGGATCAAACACCAAATCAAAAAGATGCACAATAGGATTAGGGATGCTTGCTCCCTATTCGAAAGCAGATCAACGTACTGTGTCATTTATACCGTCCATAAATAAAGACCTCTGATTCATTCACGACCCCTCAAACCGCCAAATCGAGTACCGTATCGTCATCTATGTCCAACAGCCGTCCCACCTCCAGCAGCCGGTCCCTGGAAATCTCCTTGCGCCACCACGCTTCCAGCGCCAGCGAGAGGATCTGTCCGTTCAATTCATGGTCCCATGGCGTTTCGTCGCTGGAATCTTCTTCATCGGAGAGAGCGCGGACGGCGCGACGATACCGATGGGCTTCTTCGGTCCGTTCGAGCAGCACCTGGGCCTGTTTCTGGTTGACGAAATTCAGACCGCGCAACCGCCAGACCGCGGCAGCGTAGCTCACCCCGAAATGCCAGGCCAGAGAGGTGGAGTCCGCGTAGGTGATCTTCTGTGAACCCGACGGATAGCGCGTCTGGCCCTCTATGCCTTCCTCGGTCACGGCATCTACGGCCGCTTCTTCGCGTCGAACGATCCTGCCTTTTCCGAGGGTGTGCATGAATTCCCGAACGCCTTCTTCCGGCATGAGGAAGGCGGCGGCGAAGGCATTGGCTCGCTGCTCGGTCCTCTCCCTGGCGTTGTGGACGCTGGTAGCGGTGGTCGGCGCGTCACGGTCCATCAGCACGTGGCCGTGTTCGTGCGCGAAGGAGAAGCGCCGGCGGACCGGGGCCTGCGAGCGATTGGCTAGTATCGCCATGCCGAAATCGGGACTCCTGAGAAAGAGGCCGGAGATTTCATCGGGCAACTCCAGCGCCGCCGTCCAGATGTTCTGACGGGCCATCGTCTCCGGCACTTTGACGGGCGCCTGGCCCAATTGGAGACGCCTGCGCTCCTGTTCTGCAACCTGCTGACCCTGGGCGATGGCGTGTCCCGCGGAACGAGGAGCCTGAAGTTCGTAACGCGGCAGGGACACTTCGGTACTGACTCCGGTCAGCCGTCTGAGTTTGGCCCCTTCGCTGAGCAGACGCAGACAGCGACGGGCCTGCTCCCTGACGACCTCCGACTGGAGACCCGGTTCGGCTCGAAAGAGCGCAATGATCGGGTCCAGCGGCTCGGTTGCGGATGCCGGCCTGACGAACCACTCGATAGGACGGCCGTAAAGTTCCGCCAGACGGGTCAATTCCAGCGTGGAAACCTGCCGCTGGCCACTCTCCATGCGACTGATCGCCGAAATCTGTACTCCAAGTGCAGTTGCGGCTTCCTCCTGCGTGATCTTCCGGCTTTCTCTGGCCAATCGCAGGCTTCGTCCGATCTGTTCCGGAGTGATAGCCATTTCCGACTCCTTAATGGTGGGATCTGAACTCCCGGCGTAATCTGGGCGCAGTGTTGCCATTCGGTGTCACAACCATGCAACCGTAAATATACATTATCGCAAGTTATAGGTCAATAATATACGTATTGATTGATATTATAGCAACTTAAAGGAGGGTGGTATTTGATTGTCGAGACTTCCTAATGAAGAGATCAGTAAAATGAAGCTCGGAGGGTAATCAGCCTAACAGATACCGGCCCAAAACCAGGGTATCATCAATCAAAAAACACGGAGGTATTCTTGGCAGGCAGCATCCAAGGATGGAGGCGAGGGGGATCGCAATCTTCCAGCTTTACACATCTCATCTAACGCGATGACAAGAGGCTTGCAGTCACGTTCCCGTTTCAGTTTGGGGTAAGTATCTGTCTCATTGACTTCCTCGCCGTCTAAATAGGCGAGCCAGGTTTCGATATTTCTCATAGGTACGAAGACGACTGCGTTTTCCCCAGGTCTTAGCAGTGAAACCTCTCTTTGCCTGCAGGCCTCATTTAACTGCTTCATTCGTTGAGATATGCTGTATCTGTCACCGTCAACCATCGTAACCAGTATACCCCCGCGCTTACGCACAGCGTCCAGATATTCTGGAAACTTATCAATTACAAATCGATCAGCAGCACCTGAGTTTGCTCGCTGGACAGCATACACTCTCCGCTTACGTTTCCTGAGAAACATTCGAATAAAAGTCCCATGCTGCTTGTCTTCGCAGAGCACAGTGATTTTGGGACGACTCACGGGACAAGTCCCTGGGCGTAAAGTTCGGAGACCTTGAGCATGGTATCGTTTTTGACATCTAAGACGCGCGTGTGGCTCTCCGGTTCACGCCCCAACCATATCGCCTTTTCAACGAGGAAATCCATTGCTTCCGGATGGTGGGAAATCAATATAGTCTGCGGCAAATCGTCGCCGCAGCCGTCCTCCAACTCGGCCAGCAGTGGCTGTAGTTCAGGGAGGGTGATATAGTTTTCCGGCTCGTCCAGAAACAGCGTGCGATCGGCGTCGTCGGCATAGAGCAACAGATGATGCACGATTAAAGCGCGTTGCCCATCCGAGAGTTGGTCAAACCGATAGTTATTGCCCGCATTTCCTTCCAGTGGAGCGAATTCTACCTGTAATTCCCTGTAGTCGCCTTTTTCTACGAGTTTAAGGTCAGCGAAGCCGGGGAGAACATTACGCAGGTGATCCATCGCCTCGAATGCACGCCGCGGGTTCTCCTGCAGTCGTCCCTGATACCAGGAGGCGAAATTCTCACCGTTATCTGCGAGTCTGTCCGTGTCCGACTCGGTACCGTGTTCTATACGCCTCGTCTCCAGAAAGAGCGTTACGAAACGACGGATCCGATCTCTGAATGCACACAATCGCTTATTGTCGAGCCCCTCAGCCACGGGCGCAATTCCGGATTGCGTCCAGTCAAATGAATACTTTGGTCCCTCGCTGTGATTATCGCGATAGAGCTGTACTTCGCCATTGGCGAACTCGAATAGCGGCAGGTCATTGCAGGTAAGTTCTTCCCGTTTTACCCGTGCCAGTCGCCTTTCCAAGTTGTGTTCAACCACAAGCCGGTAAAGAAACGTGGCATCTTTAAGGTCGAATTCCAGTTCGAAGGACTGCTCGCGCTTCTTTGACCATTTAGTCAGGTCGCCGGCGGAAAACAACTCGCCGACCCGGCTGTCGCCGCGTATGAAATCGCGTAACTTCCCCGCTACTTCGAATACCGCCGACTTACCGCATCCATTCGCGCCGATCAGTAGCGTCAAGTCTCCGAAAGTCAGATCGAAGTTACTGAGACATTTGTAGTTGTCGATGTGTATGCGCTTCAGCATGAATGCCTCTCACCCCAAGGGGTCAAGGTACAAAGACTCAATTAAAAGAAAGGACTTGGCTCGTTTGTGTCAAGGAGTCTGCGGCACGCCGGGAACCGGCTCGGAATAGGCCTGGTGTATTCAGGTCGGCTGAACCCGCGTTTGTCGGATATGGCTTAAATGTCGATGTTGAAAATCGCAGGAATTGATCCAATGAAGCCGTTGAGGGGGATACCGCCCTGAAGAGACCAGCCCGAACAAACCGCGGGGGCTTACCGAAAAAAATGTCGAAACGAACACTACGGACGAAACTGCCAGCCCCGCGACCGGGCTGTCAAGTTCAGTGTCTTGGCCTTCTTCTCAATTTGCCTGTTCGTGAGACCACGGAAATCAACACAAACATGTTCCGGAAAGGCATCAGGCTCGGGCGCAACCGTCAGTTCAAGGATCTCGCACTCCCCAACCGTGACGGCCAAAACGCCTATCGATCTATGGCCCAGGGCGTTTACATAATGCCGAAGCGATCCAGGCCCAGTCATTTTCGTTGTCCAGTTCCAACTCCCGCGTATCGTCAGTATGGGTTTCCTGGTTCAAACGATGCCAGTCCGCCCGGTGGGTGACGAGATTCACCTCAAGACTGATTTCGAAATCCGACAGAGACCATTCCGCCCTCACACCGCCTTCAACCGTCGGATAAAGATAGGGCAATGGCAAGTCGTCCGGATAATGCCGGTCGAATCCTGCCGCCAGCCATTCCAGTTCATCTGAACCGGGAGCTATTCCAACTCCATCGAGCCATCCGTCTTCTAAACGACGCAACTCATCAAGACGGCCGCGGATGTCCAGGGGATCCAGACGGTTGATTTGTCCCACCGGTTCCACTCCTACCAAACGGTCTTGAAGGTGATTACCGGGACGGTGCTTCCTACTGCTACATCGGAGAGCTTCAGTTCAACATCATTTGCAAATCCCCTGGGAATACACCTGCGTTCCGGATGGTCCTGAAGGAATCTCCATTTGGCGACCTCTTTGAGCATGTCTTCAAGGACTGAAAGATCCTTGAGCACTTCCAGGGGAATGCCGCCGCCTTCGAAGCGCTTTCCGCATAATCTTGGCCGCAAGAACTCGACTCCATTCATAGCCTGTCATCCTTCTTGCATTTCAGTACCACCGAAAATGCGAGGACAATCGCCATTCCAACACCATGCTTCGCGAAGGTATGAATTCGGTTGAACGCCACATGCTGAAGTATTCGCCAAAATCGATACCTTCAGGGCGAGCCATGGTATAAACCCCTTGGCGTAAAGTCCGAATGTTTGAACGTCGTATCATCGCCAACATATCACTGACATACTAAAACGCACGCGTGGCTTTCCGGTTCGCACCCCAACCATATTACCCTATCAGCAAGGAATTCTATCGCCGTCCGATTTTGACAATCTGGAAACGTAAGTCATTGAAAACACTGATGCGTTTTGTTCAATGTACACTAAAGGCAATCCGATTGTCGAGTGATTTAGAAATGCTGTCGTCGGCATACAGTGGAGGAAATAATGGGGTGTTTCGAGAAGCAATTGAGGCCACGCGACCATACGGCGGTTTTCCCAAATCGAGCTTGATTACAGGATATCTGCGAATTACATAACATTCGTCCAGGCAAACTCCGAATTCGCCTGAGAAACATAGTTGCCCGGAGAGACCCGAATGACACAACCGGCCGAATCCGAATACGACGCCATCGCCGGGGCCTACAAAGACTCCAAGCAACTGTCGTTTCGCAAGTACATCGAAGAATACACGCTCTTCGAAACACTTGGGGACATTGGCGGAGTGAAGGCGCTCGACCTGGCCTGCGGCGAGGGGTTCTACACGCGCAAGCTGAAACTCGCCGGTTTTCACTGGGTTGACCCGCGGTTGCATCCGTCCGAGCGGGACAACGGGTTCTGGGACGAATTCATGGCCGCCCCGCCGGTGATCGGATTCGCCGCAGTCAGTGTACCAACAACTCAGGTAACGGACCTATCGTAAATCCCAACAAGTAAGTTTGGGACGCTGATATCTTCATCGATTTCATCCCAATGTACTCCCGTACCTCCGCCACTAAGCTCATAGTTGTCCCTTTGCTGTCGCGTGGCTTTAAGCAACCGAGGGAAATATACGAGAGGTACCGATAACTGCCGACCATCGGAGAGATTCATCCACATATTGTCGTTATCAAACCAGATTTCAGAAGCACGGGCTTCAAAGGTCAAAGTGCTCATTCCAAGACTCCTCGATCAAGAGAGCCTCCTTCGTTGGAAAAGAAGAAGAATCTGTACCCTCTCCATTCAAATACCTTCGGCATGATCACCTGTTCGCGGCACCTACTCCGCCCCTTCCTTCATCTCATCCGCCGCCTTGCAGTTGCGTATCCAGATCGTGTCCTGCGTGGGTTCGTAGCCCTTCCAGGCGTAGGGATCGGTTCCTGAAACCGGAACGATCGTGCGCCGGTCGGCCGTGGCGGGACGCTCGCCCTCTTCGATTCCCCACGGCAGGAGGCTCCACGCGTTGCAGTAGTGGTTCACCAGCACGCGGCGGGGCTGATCGCTGCGGTTCTTGTAGGACCGGTGCAGGAGATAGCCGTTGAAGAAGACCAGGGCCCCGGCGCGGACTTCGACCGGCACTTCCATGGACTCGTCGAATCCGTAGCTCTCGGGCGCGAAGTCGAACTCGTCGGGGTTCTCGTGCTGCCGCTGCGGATAGAGGTAACCGTTCCGGTGTGAACCGGGTACGACATACAGGCACCCGTTCCCGATCGTGGCGTCGTCCACGGCGATCCACGCGCCGATCAGGGACCGGTCCCGCGTTGGGATGAAGATCTCGTCCTGGTGCCAGGCCTGGCCCTGGAACCGGGGCGGCTTGATGAAGTACATGGACTGCATGCACTTTACGCTCCCGTCCCAGTAGGGCAGATGGGCCGCGGTGATCTGGCTCAGCACCCCGCAGATCTTCGGATGGCGCACGTACTTCTCGATCACCTGGCTGACGAAGTGGGGCTGGTGGATGCAGAGGATACGCTGCAGCACGTCCTCGTCGGTGTCGTCCGGCTTCGGTGGATCGAGCCCCCTGCAGGGATACTTGCCCCGGGCCACGTCGACCAGGTCGTCCTTCAATTCCTTCAGTTCGTCGCCGGTCATCAGGTCGGGCACGACGAGATACCCGTTGTCCACGTAGAACCGGATCTGTTCATCATCCACGATCCGGGGGACCTCGATCGCGGGTTCGGTCTGCTGGGAAAGGTCTGTCATCGATGGCCTCGGCTTGGCGTAGCTCGGAGTGGTGTGTGGTTGGCGCGTTCGGGGTGTCGAGTTATTCGCGTAATTCGTGAATCACGCCTTCGCATGGTTCCGGGTGGTGGATTTCAGTTATTTTTAATGAAATACAGGGGAATTGTCAACCGCCCATTGCCCCGCAGGGATTATTGCTGTTTTCGTATGCGTATTCCTGATATATTATACGTGACCGCGTGGCGAGATGGCGCGGTCCCGTTCGAATTCCAACACGATGATGAAGTTAACAGATACCCGTACAACAGCGAGGGGGATATCGTGCTGAAACCTGGAAACGGCACGCCGGGAGACGTGACCGATTATACCTACACCCGCATCGAATACGATCTGTCCGCCGGTCGCGAGGTTCGAAGCGACGACCTCCGGGTCAAGGACGACATGGACTTCCTGGGAGGCATCGGCCGGTCGTTCAAGATCCTCTCGGGCTATGATGTGAGCGATCCCTTCGCGCCGGATGCCCCGCTGGTCATCAACACCGGCTGCTTCACCGGCACGCAGTTCATGACCGGACTGCGGGCGTATTTCTCGGGTTTTTCCCCGTTGAAACGTACCCGGGCGGGCATGCCCATGGCCGTCTGGTCGGCCATGAGCGGGAGTTTCGGACGCAAGTTCTCCTATACCGGCATCGGCGACCTGATACTCACCGGCCGCGCGGACCGTCCCAGCTTCCTGGTAATAAAGCAGACCAATGACGGCCCCGATATTTCCCTGATCGAAGCCCCTGCACCCCTGGTCGGCGCGCGGGTGCGGGACAAGATGGTCTATCTGGACGAGCGGTACAATGATGAAGACAAGGAATACCACGCCCATTTCGCCGTCGTCGGGCCGGCGGGTGAAAACTGGAAAACGGTCTGGTACGCGGCCATTGTCGGATCGACGCAGGAACAGTTGATGAGCGGGGAAGACAAGTGGCGGTTCGCGGGCCGGCTCGGCATGGGCTCGGTGCTCGGTTCCAAGAACATCATCGGCATTGTGGCCAGGGCGGAAACGGACTATTACCGAAAGGGCGACGACCGGCTCAAGGTCATCAACAACGAGATCGGGCGGGGCGAGCAGAGCCGGGGTTACCGCCATCCGCACAACCGGAACGGACTGGGCGGCACGGGCAAGAACAGCAAGATCCTGGATGGATTCGGTGTGCTGCCCTACCGGAATTTCGAGCCGCCCGGCGAGAACGTGGCCGTACCGGTACACCTGGAAACCATGCGGGAATCGGAAGATTTCATCGTCATCGACAAGAGCTGCTATGGCTGCCAGATAACCTGCCACCAGGACTTCTACGACGTCCCGGAAGGCGGCAAGGATCCCGACTGGCGCAAGGCCCGGAGGAACCATGGAGATTACCTCGGCCGGTTCGAGTTCGAGCCCATGGAACTGTCCGGCGCCAACCTCGGCATCCTCGATCCCCATGACAACCTGGAACTCGCCCGGCTGGACGACGACCTGGGGTTCGATACCATATCGGCCAACGTCGTGCTCTCCTTCCTGATGGACTACAATTCCCGTGGCAACGGCACCGTCGCGGGCGGCGTAACCTTCGGGGACGCGGAGGGTGCGCGCCGGCTTAAGGAGGATATCGCCTATGGCCGCGAACCCCTATTCGGCAAGGGTGTCCGGGTGATTGCCGAAGAGATCGGCGGCGAGGGTTTCGCGATGCACGCCAAGGGGGTCGAGTTCTCCGCCTACCTGGGACAGACCAATCCGGGCTACCCCTTCGCCGTGGCCGGCGGTCACATGTCCATGCGCACCTTCCTGCTGTACGTGATGGACCCGGACTGCAAGCCCGATTCGGCGGACTACTGGGTACACAACATCACCGAGGAAGGGTGGAAGATGGTCAACAAGGACCTGCACGGCGGATGTTTGTTCACCATGGCCCCGCCGGACCAGGTCAGCGAAGGCATAGAGTCCGTTTTCGGCGTGCCCTTCTCGGCCGAGCGGGTGCTGGACGCCACCTATCGGGCCCACATCCTGGGGTTTTCCCTCGAGCAGAAACAGGGGATCACGGAGTCCGAATACGATCTGCCGTCCGACGTTTTCGTGGGTCAGCCCAAGGGCGACCTGCCCGGTGTGCGTTTCCTGACCCGGGAGATGTTCGAAGAGGTACGGACCAGGGTGCTCGATCGGCTGCATCGGGACGTGGAAGCACTCGGCTACGGTGGTCACTAGGCGCCGGTGTCCGTTTAGACGGACCGGGTGCGCCAGGCGGACCGGGCTGGCCGGTTCATGAATCCCAAGAACAAATTCATAGGGGCTTCGGCAGCGATCGTTGTCATCCTGGGATTCGGGATCCTGGGATTCAAACTGCTGACGGAGTGGACCTGGTTCGAGAGTTTCTACTTCACGCTGATCACCATCACGACCATCGGGTACACCGAACCGGCGAACCTGACCGAGCATGGCCGCTACTTCGGCACGCTGCTGATCGTCGTGGGCGTGGGAACGCTCGGATACGCACTGTCCGTCGCCGTACAGTCGGTCGTATCGCTCGAAATCGTATCATCGCTGGGGAAACGGCGTCTCATGAAGGATCTTCTGGATCTCAAAGACCACTACATCGTCTGCGGCGCAGGCCGCGTCGACAGGAGAATCGGACAGGAAATCACCGACCGCGGGCTGGACTGCGTGCTCATCGAGACCGAAGACAGGGCGGAACCTTTCGAATCGGATGGGTATCTCGTGTTGAAGGGCGACGCCACCAACGAGGATGTGTTGAAGTCGGCGGGGATCGAGCGGGCCAGTGGCATCGTATGCGCCGTGTCCTCCGACCCGGAGAACCTGTACATCACCCTTACGGCGCGGGACCTGAACGAGGAGATCTACATCGTGGCCCGGGCCAACGAGGAGTCCGTCATCCCCAGGTTGACCCGCGCCGGTGCGGACAGGGTGGTTTCGCCCGTCATCTCAGGTTCTCGGCAGATGACGCATATGCTGCTCAAGCCGGCCGTGGCCGATTTCATGGAACTCGCGTCGATGTTAAAAACCTGCGACTGAAGGCGAATTCCTCCGGTGTCACACGCAATACCCACCACGCGCGACGTGCGTAGCACCCTCCGAAGCCTACTTCTTTCCCTCCTTCTTACTTCCGCCCTGGTGGGAGGAACTATGCGTGGTGTTCATCTGATTGGCGCGGTTGTCCCTGGCAGCTTTGTTTGCCGGGTTGTTGGGGTTCTTGGCGTTGGCGCGCTGATTCCCGCTATTTTGCTTTCTAGCCACTCTATCACCTCCTTTCGTGAAACGATGTATACGAATTACGAGCCTGTGTTTCTCAAAACAGAACGTTTTTTAACAGATCACACCGGTTGATCGGACTCGATACTGGCCTAGGCCAGCCACATTCCCAATCACGTCACAGACCTCCGAGACAGGTCCAGCGGCTCGGAGTCCCGCGCCGAAGCAAGTTCTGTCCCGGGCTTGGATGGTTCCAGGAAGGTAATAGCCCCGTAGAAATCGTCCAACGCTACGAATACGCCGTTCTCTTGCGCCCATCGGCGCATGCGCAGGTTGCATGAATGCGCCCAGGAAAGGATCTCCACGCGCCAACCGCGCCTGTGCATACGCTCCAACGTACTGTGGAAACCCGCACCTTCCAAGTACCCCGCTCCATCGCCCGTCAACAACACCACGGTACCCGGATCGCCGTTGTGATCCAATGCGTCTTCCAGCATGCGCAATTGCAAGACTCGGTCGGGCATTTCCTGTTCGCTACGAACGGCGCTGCCCCGGTCGAACAGGTGAACTTCCACCCCCCTGTTCTCCATCCTGTTCCATAACTGCCGCATTTCTGGCGGGACGGAACCCACGGCGAGCGCTTTCTGTAGGTGTCGGTCCGCATGTGCCAGTCGCATCATATTGTCGAAATTGATACGTACGCGATAGCGGGCATTGGTACCTTCACCTCGTTCTTCCGCCAACCGTTGTGCCTCATGGAAGATATTCGAATTGTCCCAGTATATGAAGACGCTGTTCATGCTGTACTACCTCCGTCGACCAAGGCAAGTGTTCCTGTCCGCAGATCAATTAGCAGTTCGAATCGAAAGAAACCATCAACACGGGTAGAAATCGTCCAGTCGGCTTAGAAACCGCCGGTTTCCTCACAGTCCCGTTCGCAGGGAACGCAGAAACCTTTCCATGCCGTTGACGGCGTAATCGAGGACGTTGGCATTGTCCGGCAGGCTGTGGTACCAGTCGCGCACGACGGTTTCCGCGGGCTTCCCCGCGAAATTGTAACCCCGGTCCAATTCACCCCGTTTGTCCGGTTCCCATATCCACAGGTACAGGCCGGCAAACCGTCCCTCCCCTTCCCAGGCCAGCCGCAGCGCCTCGTAGCATATCCGCTGTGCCTCCAGGTCGATGGGCGCCTCCGTCACATAGTTCCAGGGATGGCCGGCGACCCCGGACTGGCTCATGTAACCTATTTCTGCAAACAACAGAGGTTTATTCCATCGGGCCTGCCAACGCAGCAACCGATCCTTGACCGGCCTCCACCCGGAAACCAGTTCTTCCACGGTGGGGTCCTCCGAATCCGTTAACTCATAGTACGCCGAAATGCCCAGGAAATCAAGTTCGTCCCAGAAGGCGACCTGGTCGATCCGGTCCCAGTTCGCCGAATAGGTGAGTTGTCCCGGATAGATCCCGCGTACCTCGGCGATGATTTCCCGCCAATGCCCGGTGTACCTTTCGGTCGATACGAGTTCGGTACCCACGCTCAGATACTCAACGTCCATTTCCGCGGCCAGCAAGGCGTAATGACGGATCTGACCGCGGTAACTCTCAAACCATGCGTCCACGTCTCGCGGGGCTATGGTGCCGCGCCATTCATTCTTGCCGGGGCGATCCAGGTTGACGATGGGCGTGAGCAGGACCTTCAAGCCCATCCGGTGGGCGTAGTCGATGACTTCCCGGACGACGCGTTCGTACTGTTCCCGCGTGGCGCCGTCCGACGGGCGGGAGAAATGGGTGACGGAATGTACGGAATCCTGCAGGATGAATACAGGTACGGAAAGGTGGGATGCGCCCAGGGCCGCGATGTCTTCCAGGGAGGACTGGTAGTAGGACATGCCCTTCGAGGCTTTGAAAACCCCCAGGGCGACGCCTTTCTGCATCACGGGACGTATGGCGGTGCGGCCCGACCACAGGATGGTCAGGTCGAACAACAGCAGGCTGATCGCGAGCAGCAGGCCCAGTAAGGGGAGGACGAGGCGGCGCATGCTATCTGCGCGGAGGAGCCTTCCGCCTGCGGCGGCCGAAGACGGCGGGAGGAGGCGCCGCTTCCTTCAGCACGTCGATAAACTCCGAGGGCACGCCCGTCGTCAGGATGACCGGCGAGCGATCGTAGAAATCTACGCCGGCCTCGGTGGCCTGGCGGGCGTTGATGCGGAAAACAACCGGCGAATCCGTCTGGTTCATGGCTACCTGCGTCGCGATTTCTTCGGACAGGGAAAGATGGACATACTGGCGGTCGCTCGGGGACAGGCCGCCATTGGTAATGACCGAGGCCCGCGCGGGTACCGTCGCGTAGTAGAGAAACTCGGGCGGGTCCGCGGGAGGCAGCCCCAGGTCGATGGGAAAACTGTGTCCGTACCGCGCCCGTATGCGGTCCCCTTCCACTTCGAACCTTCTCTTCTCGGCGCCGTCGGCGATCTCAAGGATTTCATCCGTCGACAGATGATCGAACTTCTCCTGGATGGCCTCGACGATGTCGTCGATCAGCGCGAATCCCCTTTCATCGAGGGATATGGAGAATCTTTCGGGTTTATGCCGGAGTATCAGGGAAAGGAGCTTGGAGAGTCTCTCGCGTCTTATTGGATCCATTGATGGTGTCTTTCCTGTGCCTGGCCAGTACGATGTGGTGGGATCAGTCTTTAGATCTGGAACCTATCGAGTATACGGCGGACGCTCAGCACTGTCAAGGTCAATCCCGAACGGCCGCGACGGGGGTTGCTCGAACGCGCCACCCGTGGATTCAATTCATTTCCATGCCGCCGTCTACATTGATCGCCTGGCCGGTAATCAGCGTGTTTTCATCGGAAGCGATGAAGACGGCCGCGGCGGCGATCTCCTCGGTCTGAGCGACTCGTTTGAGGGGAATCTTCTCCACGAGCCGCGCACGGGCCGTTCCCCGCTCGTAGCCGAACAGGCGGGCACGGTCCTCGTCGATGTGGTCCCACATGGGCGTGGCCACGACGCCCGGGCACAGCGCGTTGACCAGGATCCCGTGATCCGCGAAGGCAAGCGCGGCGGATTGCGTGATGCTGATGATCCCCATCTTGCTGGCGGCGTACGCGCTCGAATCGGCCCGGCCGTGCCTGCCCGAAATGGAGGACATGTTGATGATGCGACCGCCGTCTCCCTGCCGGATCATCCTGCGGGCTCCCGCCTGCATGCAGAAGTACGTCCCTTTCAGATTGAGATCCATGATCTGGTCCCATTCCGTTTCGGTTACGTCGAGAAACGGTTTGATCTCCACCCTTCCCGCGTTGTTGACCAGGATGTCCAGCCTGCCCAACGTCGATACGGCTTCTTCGATCATGGGTTCGATGAGGTCGACGCGGACCAGGTCAACCGTCAACGCCGCGGCGGCGCTTCCGCCGTCCCGGATCAGGCCGGCCGTCGCTTCCGCGCTGTCGCGGTCGATGTCCACGGCGGCGACATGGGCGCCTTCCTGTGCGAGTCGCAGCGCGATGGCCTGGCCGATGCCGCGTCCCGCTCCGGTGACGACCGCCTTCTTGCCGGCCAACCGTCCCTTTTCGCTCATGGGATTCTCCTGGTTCCGTTGCTCAGGCGGTCCGTCCCGCGACCTGGACGGGCTTTCCTTCCTCCACCGAACGGTATGCCGCCTCGCTGACCTGGGACACGGCGAGTGCGAAGTGCGGGAGTTCATATCCCTTGCCGCCGTTTCGAATCATGCGAAAGAACGCCGCGTCCGGCGTATCCTCCCGGATCCTTTTGGGAATGCCCAGGGGCTGGTCGTTCAAGAGAACCGATTTGACGCGCCACTGGTGCAGGTGGAAAACCAGGCTGCCTTCGCTGCCATGGATCGCGATGCGTTCGTCATGACGGGAAGCGTTTCCAAAGGTGTTCAGCGTGCCGTACGCGCCGCCCTCGAACCGAACGGCCACGACCATGTTGATATCCACGTCCCTGCCCGCCAGATCCAGGAAAGCGCTCACCTCAAGGGGTTTGAGATCCGTAATCCACAGCGTGGAAGCCACGAGATGACTGCCCGTATCGAGAAACATGCCGCCGCCGGACAGGGCCGGGTCCAGTCTCCATCCGCGGGTACCGCCCCAGTTCTGCGTGACGTAGGCCACGACGCCGCGCACTTCGCCGATCGTGCCCTTTCGAATCAACTCCCGTGCGTAGACATGCGGCGCCATGAAATTGCGCTGGTAGCTGACCATGAGAATCCGGTTCTCTTGCTTCGCTTTCTTGATCAGCCCGCGCGTATGCCGCGATGAAATGGTGAGCGGCTTCTCGACGAGGGCGTGCAGATTCTGATCCAGGGCGTAGTCCACCTGCTCGTAGTGCAAGGCGTGAGGCGAACTGACCATCACCGCGTCGAGTTTCTGATCCTGGATCATCTCCCGGTAATCGGCGTAGCAGGGCACCGGACTGCCCCAACTGTCCGTCAATGCCAGGGCGGCTTCTTCCGAAGTATCCGCGACCGCGGCAAGCTCGACGCCGCCGTCGGCCTGGATGCGCGGCACGTGGGCGCCCCGCATATTGCCTCCGCATCCGATCAGGGCGATGCGCAAACGCTTCTTTGCCATGTCATATTCTCCGATGCGCATGTTGCGTGCGTAGAACACCCGGTTCCGGGAGGGGAAACCTAGGAGGCCTGGTCGCGGACCGCCTGTATCTTCGCCTTCTTTTCCTCTTCCAGACGTTCCCGCTCCTGGACCAACTGTTCCCGCAGGGCGTGTACCTGCTCCTGAAACTCGGGACCCTGCGTCTGGACCGCCAACGCCTTGATTTTCGATTCGTTCATGATCTCCTGTTCCGCGATCTTGGCCTGGTATTCCTTTTCCAGGTCGGCGATCCCGGTACGTTGCTCGTCCGTCAACTTGCCGCCTTCCTGTGCGCCGGCGGTCTTTTCCATGGCGATTTCCAGTGCGCTTTTCATGATTCCTCCAGGATGACTTCAATCGCGGCTCAGTTTGCTCCGAGCAGGCGGCGGATACGCCTGCCCGTTTGTGCTATATATCCGTCGAGCACCAGGTGGCTGGCATAGGCCGAAACCGATACAACGTAGCAGACGATCGGAAAGGATTCAACCTTTCCTTTCAGATACATGGGGACGAGCAGGAACAGCGCGGGCACCAGCAACATGGCCAGCCAGGTATGGGTCCACCCCCTGTGCTTGCCGAGCAGCGGAAGCATGGCGCCGAGACCCAGCAGGGCCGCTGTCCGGTAGTCCCCGATCAAGATAAACCAGATATCGAGCAGAATCAACAGGCGGTAGAACAGCCGCTGCGATTTGCTCTCGGTATCCACGTCCGGGAAACAGGCCGACAACAACCCGATCGAGAGCAGCAGAAGCACCCTGGGCCAGACTTCCAGGGTCAGGTAGGGACCGAGAAGTTCCGTCCACCACAGTCCGGCGACACAGAGCGCCAGGGAAAGGAGCGTGGCCACCAGGCCTCCCCATACATGTCCACGGAAATCGGCCATGGGCGAGGTTATTCCGTCCTTCGGCCGGCCGCGGCGCCGTCGAAGGATTCAAGCGCAATCAGCAACCGGGCCAGAGGAAGGCCGATCACGTTGTAGAAACAGCCTTCGACCCGGGTAATCAGTCCGGCGCCCAGTGCATGGGCTCCATAGGAACCCGCTTTGTCCAGGGGCTCGCCGGTATCCACGTATGCCCGGATCTCCTGGTCGGTGCAGTCACGCATGTAGACGGTCGTCCACTCGTGCGCCGTCACGGAGCACCCCGTTTCGGGCTGCAGCAGGGCAAACCCCGTCAGGACCCGATGGGTGCGGCCGGTCAGTCTGCCCAGCATGCTGAACGCATCATCCGCGTCCACCGGTTTTCCGAGCACCTGGTCTTCGAACAGGACCACCGTGTCCGCACCAAGCACCAGGCGGCCACGGGCGTCGACCCTGCGGGCCGCGCTGCGGGCCTTCTCCAGGGCAAGTCTTTCCACCGTGCCGGGAGGGTCGTCGCCAAAGGGAAACCGGGATTCGTCGACATCCGGCGGCACCACTTCGAAGGCCATCCCGATCTGCCTGAGCAGGTCGGACCGCCGGGGAGAGGAGGAGGCCAGGACGATATCCTTCATCGGCGGGACTCGACAGTTAGGGTCACGGGTCCGTCGTTGACCAGCGACACTTCCATGTATGCGCCGAAACGGCCGGTAGCGACCCGTAGGCCATGTTCCCTGAGGCGTTCAATGGCCAGTTCATACAGCGGTTCGGCGTGTTCCGGAGGCGCGGCGCCATCGAAACCGGGCCTGCGACCCTTGCGGGTATCACCGAACAAAGTGAACTGCGAAATCGCCAGTACCTCGCCCCCCGCGTCTAACAGAGACCGATTCATCTTTCCCTGATCGTCTCCGAAGATCCTGAGTCCGACACACTTGCTTACGACGTACTCCACGTCCTCCGGCGCATCGTCCCTGGCAATGCCGAGGAGCAGCACGAGACCGGGACCGATTTCTCCGGTTACGGCGCCATCGATCGTGACCGAAGCGCTCGAGACGCGCTGTAATACGACTCTCATTTTATACGAATCTCCCGGAAACGCCATGCGTTGACAGGCAATCGGGCAACTAATGGTAGTCGCCCGCTTGCTCGCTGTCAAACCGTATACGGGCAGGAATCCGCCCACTAGATCGCGATCCTTTTCCAGCGTCCCCTTCGGAAAAGGAACCAGGCGATCACCAGGCGGATACCCCAGTCCAGCGCCGTACCGTACCATACCCCCGGCAATCCCAATCCCAGTTCGATCACCAACACGTACATCATGCCGATCCGCAGGAAAATCGCCCCGAAGATGCTAATCAGCATGGGGCTCACGGTGTCACCCGCGCCTCGCATGGCGCCGGTATAGATCATCAGCAGGGCCGATGTCGGCAATTCGAGGGCGGCGATACGCACGCAGAGCACCGCCAGTTCATACACTTCCGGCGACGGACTGTAGATACCTACGAGCAGGCCGGGTACGGCGACGAAGACGAGACCGAGCGCACTCATGGCGAGCAGGCCGATTCGAGCGGCTTTCTTTACGGCGAGCTCCGCGATCTCCGGGCGTTCCGCCCCCAGGCTCTGCCCGACCACGGTGGCCACGGCCATGGAAAGCCCGAATACGGGCATGAAGGACACCATCTCCACCCGAATGGTCATGAAATGCGCGGTCAGGGCCGTCGTGCCCAGGCTGGTCACGATCCACATGAACGAGAAATAGGCGCTTTGCATGACCATCTGTTCTCCGAGATTCGGTACCGCGATCCGAAAGATGGTCCGCATTAGATCCGGTCTGATCCGCCCCAGATCGCTGCCCTGCAGCCTGAAATTCGCGTGACGGCGAAACAGCTTGAATACCAGCAAAGCGGCGCCCAGCGCGTAGGCCGTACCCGTAGCCAGGGCCGCGCCGGTTATGCCCATTTCCGGGAAGGGTCCGATTCCGAAGATCAGCACCCAATCGGCGAAGATGTTGTACACGTTCATGATGCCCGTGATCCACATGGGCGTCTTGGTGTCGCCGGCCGCCCGCAGGATCCCGCTGCTGGTGTAGATGAACAGCCTCAGCACGCTGAAGGCGAAGACGATGGGCATGTACTCCTGGGCCCGCGCAACGACGTCGGGCTCGGTCCCCAGAAACACCATGAGGTCCTCGCCGAACATCAACCCCAGCGATGCCACCATGAGCCCGATGGTCGTGCCCAGAATGATCCCCTGCCCGGCGGCTTCGGCGGCGGTCTTCTTGTCGTTGCGGCCCAGGTTCCTCGCCACGACGGCGCCCGTGGCCACCCCGACTCCGTAGAACACGAAAACCACGGTGAAGAGGATCATGGAACTCTGGCCGACGGCGGCGAAAGCCAGCGTGCCCAGGGAACCGATGAAGATGCTGTCGACGATATACACCGACGTGTGCATCAGGTTTTCCAGAATGGCCGGCCACGCAAGGGTTAGGATGGTGCGGTTGATGCGTTTTCTGGAGAGGTCGAGCATGGGGTGTCCGAACTATCGGAGGGCTGGAAGAACGGTCAGTGTAAGACCCGGAAAATCAGTAATTTAACCTGAGCATTTGCCCCACCATGTTAGTCGTCGCGGCCCGGGGATGTCAAGATCATATAAGGTATTCAATCAAGCGCGCGCATCTCTGATTCACCGAGTGGAACTGGTCCAGCGTTACAGGCCGCCGCATATGCCTTGACGTGTTTTAAAACAGAAGCCATATAATCCCTAAACCGTTGCAACGCTGTTCCATACGCTCGACTTCACGATTTGTGGGTGCGGTTGAGTGCGACGGTGATTGCAGACCAACCCATTACGGAACTAAAACATGAAACCTGTTATCCGCGATCCGAATCTCGCTGAAGCCGGCGCCACGCGCATGGAGTGGGATGCCCGGCAGATGCCGGTGTTGCAGTCCATTAAAGACCGTTTTTGTCATGAGAAGCCTTTCGAAGGCCTGCGTATCGGCGTTTGCCTGCACATATCGACCAAGACGGCGAATCTGGTCACCGCGATAAAGGCGGGTGGAGCGGAACCGATCGTATGCGCATCCAATCCCCTGAGCACCCAGGACGACGTGGCGGCCAGTCTGGTCGTGCACCACGAGATTCCAGTTTTCGCAATAAAAGGTGAAGACACCGACACCTTCAGAAGACATCTGCACGCCGTGTTGGAGGCGAAACCGGATATACTGCTCGACGATGGGGCGGACCTGGTCACGACCGCACACCGTAATCACCGGCAACACCTTGATCGGGTTATTGGAGGAACGGAAGAGACCACTACGGGAATAAGCCGATTGCGAAGCATGACGCGTGAAGGTGCGTTGACCTTTCCGGTGATTGCGGTCAACGACTCAAGAACCAAGCACCTGTTCGACAACCGGTTTGGAACGGGACAGAGCGCGCTGGACGGTGTCATACGGGCAACAAACCTTCTGATTGCAGGCAAAACCGTTGTGGTGTGCGGGTACGGCTGGTGCGGCCGCGGCGTGGCTTCGCGGGCGCGGGGCCTGGGTGGGCATGTTGTCATTACCGAAGTGGATCCCGTTCCGGCGTTGGAAGCGGCCATGGAGGGATACCGCGTCATGCCGATGGAAGAGGCAGCCGTAGTGGGCGACCTGTTCATCACCGTGACGGGTAATCGCAGCGTTGTGAACCGAGACCACCTGGCCAACATGAAAGATGGCGCGGTGCTGGCCAACGCCGGTCATTTCGACGTGGAGATCGACCTGGAAGCGCTTGACGAGTTGGCGGTGGCACGACGTCCCGCAAGGCCTTTTGTCGAGGAGTACACGCTCGAAAACAATCGGAAACTGCACGTCCTCGGAGAAGGACGCCTGGTCAATCTCGTTGCGGGCGAGGGACATCCGGCGGCCGTGATGGACCTTTCCTTTGCCAACCAGGCGCTTGCCGCCGAGTTCCTGGTAAAGCGCCACGAGGATCTGACCCCGGGTATTCACATGCTTCCCGAAGAAATTGACAGGGATATCGCGGGCATGAAACTCGAAAGCATGGGCCTGTCCTGTGACACGATGACTTCGGATCAGAAGGAGTACCTTGATTCGTGGGATTAAGTACCGTTTTTAAATGTTTTTTTTGGCAAGAATGCGTATATGTATTTTTGGATTTACTAACCCTTTAACACCTTCACACCGGCTTTTCCCATTAACTGCCCTGAACACGACTGTGCCACAGTCGCGTGATGAAACCCATCCAACTAAGGGAGACGCAAATCATGATTTCCTCTATCGCTGATAGATCGATGGCATCTATTCTGGTATTAGGGGTAATGACAGGACTCATTGGTTTGTTTTCAGGGGCGAAACCCGTTCTTGCCCAGGACGCGCCGATTACGGCTGACCAGGTTACAGACCGCGAAACGCTCGAGACCTTCGTGGAAGGCGCGAAGGCCCATATCGAAGGGATATTCGCGGAAGGTGACCCGCTGGCGCCGTTTCTCGACAGCACCAGGATGGAGGGAGACTGGAAGCACGAAAACGTGTTTCTAATGCTCTTGAGCCTGGATGGCACCGTGTTGTTTCACGGGGACGACGATGAAGCGGTCGGCAAAAATCTGTTCAATCTCCAGGACGATCGAGGAGAAGCAGTGGTAAGAGCGCTCATCGAGGCGGGGTTGATGGATGGCGGCCACGTCGAATACCATTGGGACGACCCCGGAGACGACGAGGACGATCCCGTAAAGATGGCCTATGCCACGAGTTTTTTCGGCAGCGTGTACAACAACAGGGTCGTACTTGTCGGCGGGTTCTATCAGGATTTATCCCATGTTGAACTTCCAATGGTCGATGCATCGCTCATAGCGGAGCCCGAGGTGACCGCGGCCGACGTTATGGACCGTGCATCCCTGCAGGCCTTTGTCATCGGGGCCGTCAGAGGTTATGTAGACGCACTGCGTGAACATGGGACCCATCGCTACAGCGACATCCTGGACGTCTTCAGAATCGAGGACGGCCACTGGCGGCACGGAGCCATCTACCTGTTTATCCTGAACGACGATGGATACGTGATCTTTCACGGAGCCGACCGGACGCAGGAAGCGCGGAACCAGTCGCATCTGGAGGACATCAACGGCGTTAAGTTCGTACAGGAATTCATTAAAGTGGCCAAGGAGTCCGGTTCAGGCTTTGTGGAATACCAGTACGATGATCCATCGGTACCGGGAGACGAGGAAACCGGTACGCCCAAGTTAAGCTACATACATTCGTTTGAAACGAGAGCAACCGGCCGGCGCGTCATCTTCGGCGCCGGGATATACTTCGATGTGTCCGACGTCGCTGATTCGATCACGCTGGCAGCGGAGCCCTCGTCAATCTCTGAAGGCGGCGGTCCCCAGACCGTGACGATCACCGCCACAAATACCGGAGATCCATTGCCGGTATCGGCAAGATTGCCGCTGACCCTGTCCGGCACCGCTTCCGGCGATGATTACACCGTAACAGGGGACATGCACATCCTCATACCCGCTGAAAGCACGGTGGGAACGACGGAGCTGGTTTTTGTCGTAGCGAACGACGGTGTGGACGAGCCGGGTGGCGAGACCATCGTGGTCAAGGCCAGCTATGAAGGCCTGGAAGTCGGAACCGCGACGATTTCGGTGCTGGACGTTCTCGTACCTCCTCTTCCTGTTGGAGACGTAACCGCGGAGGAGGTGATGGACCGGGTAAGCCTCAGGTCATTTGTCCAGGCGGCCAAGGCAGCCTACAAAGGCGCCATCGACGAGTTGGGATTCGATCATCACGGTGACGTCGTCGAGGCCTTCCGGGTCGAGGACGGTAACTGGCGGCTGGGAGAGATCTACCTTTTTTTCCTGCAATCAGACGGCCTGCTCGTTTTCCACGGCGCCAACCCGTCGTTCGAGGAATTGAACATTTTCGACGACCAGGACCTGAATGGGGTCTATTACACTCGTGAGCTTATCGCGGCAGCGCAGGCCGGGGGAGGTTTTGTAGAGTATTACTTCGACAACCCGGCTGTGGACGGCGACGAAGAAACGGGCTCGCCCAAGGTGAGTTACTCGGAAACCGTCATGGTCGACGGGATGGAACTCGTAATCGGATCAGGATTCTACTTCGACCTGACCGGCTACGTCCCGGAGATTACGCTTTCTGTTACCCCCGAGGCCGTGTCCGAAGACGGCGGTACGCAGACCGTGCGCGTGACGGCGACGCAGACGAGCGGGGCCATACCGATCACGACAGTAATCCCGCTTGCGCTATCCGGTACGGCCGGCAGCGATGACTACAGCGTCCGCGGCGACCTGAGCATTACGATTCCAGGCGAAGCCGCGGCAGGTTCTTCCGAGCTTTCCATCACGGTCATCAGCGACGACGTGTACGAGTCCGGGGGAGAGACGATCATCGTCACGGCGCGTTACGATGGGCAGGACCTGGATTCCGCGACGGTCACGATAACCGACTCCTACGATGCCCCGGCAATCGTGGGCAGTCCGCCTTCGGTATCACTGGAGGCGGGTGAAAGCGGGACAATCGACGCGGGCGCGCTGTTCAGCGGCACAGATCCGAGTCTATCCGCGTCCACATCCGATAACAGCGTGGCAACGGCCGTTATGTCGGCGGCCACGCTGACCGTAACGGGCGTTCGCAAGGGTTCCGCCACGGTGACGGTCACCGCCCGGAACGCGGCCGGCGAGGCCAGCCTTACTGTCGGCGTGACGGTTACGGCCATTGCGGCGGAGCGGATGGTCTACGAGAACATCCTGAGCGCCATGGGCCGGAACATGTTATCCAGCGTCTCCTCAACGATCGGCGGCCGCTTCTCCGATGGAACGGGCGGACGGGGATTCACCGTGGGAGGTCGCAGGATAGACGGATTCGCGTCCAGTGTGGCGGCCCTGGCCAGACTTACCGGCCACGGACGCCAGGTTTCGGCGAAACGCCTGGCACTGTTGAACGACGGCGAAAACCGGCGGTACGTTAACAGCGGATACCTGTTGAGCACGAGTTCCTTCTCGTACGCGCCGGAGGATGGCACGGCCAACGGAGGTCTCCGATGGTCTGTCTGGGGCGCCGGCGATTTGCAGAACTTCCAGGGCGAACCCGACGTAAATACCAGCTACGATGGCGACATGAAGACGGCTTACGTCGGTTTTGATGTGGCCACGGAGCGCAACTGGTTGGCAGGTATCGCCCTTTCCCACGCGACAGGACAGTCCGATTACGACGTTACGGTCGCGAGCGGCAGCCTGGAATCCCGTCTTACCTCCGTGCTGCCGTACCTGCGCTGGAAATGCAGCACCGGTTTGACTGAAGTGTGGTCGATCGTGGGACTCGGCACCGGCGAAGTCGATGTGGAGGATGCTGCGAGCGATCTCACCATGCGCATGGCCATGGTGGGCACGCGCATGCGGGTGGCGGGGACGGGCGGCACGGGTCTCGATGTAATCGGGGACGCCGGCCTGCTGCGTCTTTCGACCGCCGACAGCGAATCCCCGTCGTTGAGCGACATCGAAAGCGACGTGCAGCGGGTCCGGATCGGCCTGGAAGGGTCACGTACGTCGACGCTTGCCGGCGGAACCACGATCACGCCCTATGCCCAGGTTGCCGGACGTTATGACGGCGGCACCGGCCAGACGGGCCAGGGCCTGGAGGTCTCGGGAGGCTTGCGCCTGTCAGGCGGCCGGGTGGGCGTAAACGCGCAGGGCAGGTTCCTGGCGGTGCACACCGCCGATGGATACAGCGAAAACGGGTTCTCCGTTGCCGCCTACCTCAATCCCGGTGCGGGCGGGACCGGTCTATCCATGTCCGTCGCGCCACGCATTGGCGCCGGTACGAGAGACTCGGGCATGATGTGGCGTGACAGACCGCTTGCGGGTACATCCGTGAACGGCCGGGACAACACCCGTGCGTTCAAGGCCGAGGTCGGTTACGGGCTCGCGTATCCGTCTATCGGCATGTTAATGACGCCTTTCGGCGAAATGTATCTTCTCGGAGACGACCGGCGGCAGATGCGGCTGGGCGCCAGACTCGCCCAGTCAGGTTCTCTCACCGGCGGCGCATCCCTGGAACTCTCCGGTATGCGACTCGATCGGCATGGCAGCGCGTCCGATCACAGAATCGGCCTGCTGGCCCGCATGAGCTTCTGACACGACGGCACCGCGTAGAGCCGGACCGTCACCGCGGGCCGGCTCTGCGCATGAACAGGTCCACGCCGGACCTTGTGCAGGATTAACCGGGGCATTCCGGCCGGCCGGACCGGGCAAAGGACGAAGGAAGATGGTATTGAAAAACGAAGAAGTCGACCATTTCAAATCTCATGGTTACGTGGCTAAACCCGGTTTCTTCTCCGACCAGGATACCCGGGCGCTACAGGCCGAAATCGATCGTCTCATGGAAGAAGGCGCCTTGCGCAACGTGGCCACGGAGGGCGATGGAGAGACAAAGTCCACGACGCGGCGCAATCTGCAACTCTGCCCGATGTACAGCCACAGCGACCTGTTCAGGGCCCTTCCATTCCAACCCGATGTGGTCGCCGCCATCTCCCAGTTGATCGGAGACCCCTATATCCTCCAACTGGACCAGGTCTTCCTCAAACCGGGCGGAGACGGCGTGGGTACCCACTGGCACCAGGACAACGCCTATTTCAAGATCAGCGATCCCCTTATGGGAACGGCCGTCTGGATTGCCGTGCACGACGCGAACGTCGAAAACGGCACCATGCAGGTGATCCCGGACAGCTACCGGACAGCCTACGAGCATAGCCGGGACCAGTACAGCGACCACCACATACGCTGCTACCCGCCGGAAGAACGGGCGGATACCATCGAGTTAAAGGCAGGCGGCGCGCTGTTCTTCTGCTATGGCACCGCGCACTGCACGGGTCAAAACAGTACGAATAAGGCTCGGGCCGGCATCGCCTTCCACTTCCTCCGCGCGGACTACGCGCCGGACCGTCTCATTGAGGACGGCCGCGACTACCGGCCCTATATCACCGGACCACGGGCGACTGGGGGCGTAGCCGAATATGGGATACGCGTGGACGGCACCTGGGATTCCGAAGTCGAAAAAGCGTTGGAACGGAACTGATTCGTGGCGTAGATCCCGCCCGGAAGTCCCACGTGGATACGCGGTTCGCGTACGAAAACCTAAACATACCACCGCTCGCTGCCCATCCCATAAGAGCGGACTTGAATCGAAAGCCATCTACATAACCGCGGAGAGACATGATGACGAGATTACCCGGTTCCCTGCGACTGGTGCTGGCCTTCTGCTGCCTGGCGGCGACAGACCGCACATTGTCCCAGCAACCCCCTCCCACGGTGTACCAGGCCGCACGGACCGGCGGCAATTACATGCACAACTTCTACCTGCCGCCGCCCTCTACGACTACGCCCCGGCGGCCGGCGTGGTCGCCCGAAGGAAACGAACTGGCCTTTGGCCTGCACGGTTCCATATGGCGTATCGGGCTGGGCGAAAACATCGCATACGAACTCACCGACAACGAAACCTACGATTCCTCGCCGGCCTGGTCGCCCGACGGCAGGTGGATCGTATACACGGCTGAAACCGACAACCGGACGATCGATCTCATGGTCCTGGACGTGGAAACGGGAGCATCCACGCCGCTGACTTCCGGAGATCACCTGTATCTCGACCCTGCGTGGTCGCCCGATGGCTCCAGGCTGGCCTACGTGTCCACAGAACCCGGCGGCTATTTCAACATCTTCGTTCAGGACATGAAAGACGGCCTCGCCTCCGGAGATCCGATTCAGCTGACCCGGGACAATGACTACGGTAAGCGCCGCCTGTATTTCGGCGCGTACGACCTGCACATCGAACCGCACTGGTCGCCCGACGGCAAGGAACTCATGTTCGTCAGCAACCGGGGCATCCCACTTGGATCGGGTGCCGTATGGCGCATGCCGGTCGAACCGGACGGTATCGACAAAGCCTGGATCGTCCACGAAGAACAGACCCTGTACCGGACGCGTCCGCACTGGTCTCCGGACGGCTCACGCTTTGTCTATGCCTCCCACCGCGGCGGCCAGTACACGAAACTCTACCTCCTGCCGGCAGACGGGGGGCACCCATATAAAATCACCTTCGGCGAATGGGACGACTTCTACCCCCGCTGGTCGCCGGACGGTTCCAAAATCGCCTTTATCTCGAATCAGCCTGGTTTGCCCGTGATGCGGGTCATGGAAACCGTCGGAGGCAGACTGACTGACGTCAAGATCAACGAAAAGCGCTGGCGCGGTTCTCACGGTCGCGCTGCGGTCACCGTGCTGGACGGTGAAACGGGAAAGCCGATCGCGGCCCGTGTCTATGTAAAAGCCGACGACGGGAAATCCTATGCCCCGGAGGGCGCTTACCACCGCGTCGGCCGTCTCCGCGAGCATTTCTTTCATGGCGCCGGTTCGTTCGTCCTCGATGTTCCGTCCGGACCCTTGACGGTGGAAGCCATGCGGGGCTTTGAATATCATCCCGTGAGCACGACGGTAGAGATCGAGGAAGGCAAGACCACCGCCGTTGCCCTTACGCTCTCACGCATCGTGGACATGCCCTCCAGGGGCTGGTACAGCGGCAGCACCCACGTGCATATGAACTACGCAGGCGACCTGCATAACACCCTGGAGAACCTGATGCACATGTCGGACGCGGAAGACCAGGCCGTGGTCAACGAACTCGTGGCAAACAAGGACAACCGCGTGCTGGACTACCAGTTCTTCACGGGCAGGCCGGACGCCCTGTCCACGCCGGACCGCATCCTGCACGTGGGCGAGGAATACCGGCCGGCCTTTTACGGGCACGTATACTTTATTGACCTTTCGGACTTTCTGCTGTCGCCCTTTGCGTCCGGCTACGAAGGAACCGCAATTCACAGCCTCTACCCATCGAACACGGACATGTTGCGGCTGGCCGGAGAACAGGGCGCCTTCCGCGGATACGTCCATCCCTTTTTCGGCGATGAGGATCCGCTGGGGGGAGACAACCCGACGCTGGGCGGCGCCAAGGCTTTTCCCGTCGACGCGGCACTGGGAACCGTGGAAGCCCTCGAGATCTCCGGGGCCGGGCATGCCGTCCTCGGCGTATGGCACCATTTGCTCAACAACGACTTCAACATCGTCCTGACCGGCGGTGAGGATTCGATCAGCAGCATGTACCGGACCGCCATCGTGGGACAGGTCCGGTCCTATGTCCACCTGGGCGGCGAGCCCCTGTCCTGGGACGCATGGCTGGCGGGACTGAAGGCCGGACGGACTTTCGCCACCAACGGACCGCTCCTGGGGTTTACCATCAACGGCATGGGACCCGGCGAGACCATCCATCTTACTGAAGAGGGCGGCGTGATCTCGCTCGCCGGCGAAATGCACAGCATCGTCCCGCTCGAGAAGGTATTGGTCTACAGGAATGGGCAGATTGTGAAGGAAATACCCCTGGCCGAAGACGGAAAGAGTGCGGTCTTCGAGGAAGAGTGGACGGTTCGTGAGAGCGGATGGTACACCCTCCAGGCGGAAGGCGCCCCCTGGATCCACCCCATCGACGACCGCTTTCCGCTGGCCACGACGCAATCCATACGGGTCTACGTGGGAGACGATCCGATCCATAACCGGGAATCCGCCGGATATTTCGTCCGGTGGATCGACCGGCTCATCGAAATGGCCGAAGCGCATCCGGGCTGGCGCTCACAGGAAGAGATAGACCACGTGATCGGCCAGTTCCGTGAAGCGCAAGCGATCTACGAAAACCTCGCGCGGTGATCCAGGCGTGGTCAATTTCGAGCCGCGTCAACGGCGTCCGTTCCGAACCGAGCTGCGTCAGCGGCGGCCGCATCGATTGGAGCCTTGTCAACGGCGTCCGTACCGATTCGATCCGCGTTAGCGGCGTCCGCTTCGACGCGGCTTGACCTGATCTTAAATCCCGGCGCCACAGTCCCTTCAGTCCTCTTCCCCCAGGCTGTTCAGCACGGCATCCCACGCCAGTTCCGAGGCGATCACACCGAAGTCCATCGAACTCTTGAGTCGCTTGTTCTCCATTTCGCCGGTCGTAGCCGTAAAGAGTACGTCCCCGTCCCGCATCGTATGGAAGGGTTGGATCGCGCGGGCCATGGAGGCGTGTACCTGTCTTCCGATCTGGCTTAGTTCGCCGTGTTCCCACTTCTGGTTGGTCACGACGAGCGTCAGGGTAGTGTGTTGTCCCACCTGGTCGGCTGATGATCTCCCTCCCCTGGCGAGACGGGCCTCGATTTTTTCACGAGGATGGATGTGATTCCGTGTACGCACCCGGCCTTCGCGATCGACGATATCGCCCAGGGCGTTCACCACGGTGAAAACGGCGATCTTCGTCGGTCCGATCTCCCTGTATGCGCCGCCCTGTCCCACGCCCGCCCAGCGTCCCGCGCCGCGACGGCCATTGTAGAAACGACCCTTGGACGCCGCTTCCGCAGCGGCCGCGCCGAGCGCCTTGTCCGGGTAGATGAAGCCCTTTCGTTTAAACCAGTCGAAAATGATCGCGCCGGCGACCAGGGGCAGCGGCGGTGGATTACCTGGGGTTTCTTTGGCAGTCAGGACGGACCGCACGCCGGAAACAGCTTCAAGTCCGTGCAACGACCCGCCAGCGAAACAAATGGCGTGGTGGAACCGGTACTCGGATTCGACGACACCGGGCATGCCTCCCCGTATGTCGACGGCGGTGACGGCGCCCTGGTCGAATAGGAATACCGTACATCCCGTTGGGCCTTCGGCGTATTCGGCAATACCAATGCTGAGGCGGGGGAAGTCGAACTCGAAGCGGGGTGTAGAGAAACCGGTCAACGGAAAAGGCGTGTTTTCGCCGGGCATTGATGGACTCCTTCTCCCTCGGCATTCGGGCGGGATCCGAATGCCTGCCGCGGGCGGACCTGAGTGCGGACCGTGAGCGGCCGCTGATGCCTGCGCAGGCGGGATTCCGATGTCTGCGTTCGCGGTATTTAATACAAAATAGCCCGTGAGACGGTGTCAATCGGCCCACGGGCTATCTGATCTGTTCTGCACTATGGAAGGTGTCCTCTAACTGGACACCTTGGTTACATTTGCGGCCTGGAGTCCCTTGGGACCTTCCGTGATCTCGAAGGTGACTTCATCGCCTTCGTTCAGTGTCTTGAATCCCTGAGCGACAATCGCCGAGTAGTGGACGAACACGTCGTCACCGTCGTCGCGCGCGATGAATCCGAACCCCTTACGTTCGTTAAACCACTTTACCGTGCCGCGTTCCATACTGACACTCCTACCCTTCTAGGAAGAAATGGTTTCCCTGACGATCCAAATGAATACAAGGCACCGACAAAGTCGGCGAGATACTCTGGGTCGCGGTTGCGCATGGATTGTCTGGGGAGAGATTGAAGAGATATGGACCTTCGTTGCAAATATACGGAAAAGGGGTGGTTTGTCAAGTAAATTCTTGGGCATCCGACTAAATACAGGTTGACCCAAATCGCCCGATTGCACATATTTTCAAGTAACCATTCCCCATCGCATCACAGCCACTTCGACCGGATGCGGTCACACGACCTGCGCCGTGGTACACTTGCCCGTCGACAGGCTGCCGAACCGGAGGTACTCCCATGTACTCCTCGCCCGATCTCAACTTCGATCCAAGATTCGAAAATCCCAAGGAACTGGCGGCACTCAGCCGCAGAGGTTTTCTGGGACGCTTTCTCGGCGGTGCGCTGGCAGGTTCCGCCCTTCTTTCGCTGGGTACGAAGCCGGCCCATGGCGCGGAAGCCATGAACGACATGGGCGCTGCCGCCGCACCGGATGACGAGAAATTCTGGAAACTGGTGACCAAGCAGTTCCTGATCCGGCCCGATATCGCGTACATGAACACCGGGACCCGGGGGCCATCTCCGCGTAGCGTTCACATGGCGCAGATCGACGCGCTGAACCGCATAAACAACGATTACGTGAGTTTCAGAAGGGATTTCTATACCGAGGAATTCTCCGACGCACTTTATGCCAAGTTCGCCAAATACGTGGGATGCAATCCCAATGAACTCGCCCTGGCGAACAACACGACGGACGGGATGATCACGGGCACTTTCGGCCCGGTCCTCGAACCCGGCGACGAGATTCTGTACACCAACCACGACCACGGCGCGGGAACCAATCCCGTGCTGAACCGCGCGCACCGGGACAAGCTGAACGTTGGGGTCATCGACCTGTCGGACCCGAAGCTTCATCCGCCGGACTCTCCGGACGAGCTTCTGAAGGCCTTCGAAGCCGCGATCACGCCGAAGACCAAATTGCTCAGCTTCTGCCACACGAATTACACGGACGGGTTGTTCATGCCGGTCAAGGAGATCTGCGAGATGGCCAGGTCCAGGGGAGTCATCACGCTGGTCGACGGCGCCCAGCCCCCGGGCATGGTCAAGCTCGACATGCACGACCTGGGATGCGACATGTACGCCGGTCCGTCGCACAAGTGGATGCTGGCCTCCATGCAGTCCGGCTTCTTCTATGTTAAAGAGGACATGTTCGACCGGATCGAGCCGGTCATCTCGACCACGCCATACGCAGGCAAGGACATGTACGGAAATGATCTCTCCACGGACGAGCGCTGGCTCGAGCGGATGAGTTCGGCCCGTCAGTATACGCGCCGGGGTTCGAGCAGTTATCCGAAATGGGTGTCCGTAAACGCGGCGCTCGATTTCCACAACCACCTGACCCCCGAGGGGATCGAGGCCCGTATACGCTACCTGGCCACCAAACTGGCCAACGGTCTCCGCAATATCGACGGGGTCGAGGTATTCGCTTCCGAGGATCCGAGGCTGCACGCGGGACTGGTTCCCTTCCGGATCAAGGGCGTGCCCACGCGGGACCTGAATACGAAACTGTGGGAAGATTACAATATCTACATCCGCAACGTGACGCACATGCAGGTGGGCTGGGACGCCAACCGCGCCTCGATGCACATCATGGTCACGGCGGCCGAGGTGGACAAGATCCTCGGCGCAGTCGCGGAGATATCAAAATCGGTGAACGGGTAGCCGGAAAGGGCTTCATTCCTGGTCTTCCGTACCCGCCTTTTTGGTCTTTTTCATGGCAAGCCGCATCCAGAGACGTTTCATGATGAAGTCCAGCAGGCGGGGCGAAAGCCAGTGGAAGAAGACGAAGAACTTGCCGTAGAAGGAAACCACGACTTCCCGGCTTCCCTTGCGGGTACCACGTACGATCTCCGCCGCCACATATTCGGCGGAGATCGAAGGAGCGCTCATCCGCTGTCCCTTCTGTCTCATCAGGGGCGTGTCGTGGAAGGTCGTGTCGACCCGGGGCGGGCACAAGACCGTTACGGTGATCCCATGTTCGGCCGTTTCCATTCGCAGGCTGTCCGAGAAAGCCTGCACGGCGAATTTACTGGCACAGTAGGCGGATATGTGGGGCAGCGCCCGCTTGCCCGCGACGGATGAGATGTTGACGATCCTGCCGCGTTTCTGCCTGATCATGTAGGGCAGCGCCGCCTGCGTGCACCAGATCAGGCCGAAGAAATTCACCTCGAAGATTCGTTTCAGTTCCTCCGGATCCATACCATCCACCGGGCTCAGCAGGCCGATTCCCGCATTATTGACCAGCACGTCTATACTTCCCAGGGATTCCGCGACCTCTTTCATCTTTTCGAACACGGCGGTCCGATCCGTGACGTCCACGGCCATGGGAACCGCCCGCCCACCGGCATGCTCTATATCCGCGGCGATCCGGACCAGCCTCCCTTCGGAACGGGCCGCAAGGACGACCGTGGCGCCTTCGCGGGCAAAGGCCTCGGCCGCCGCCTGCCCGATACCGGTCGATGCGCCGGTAACCACCACGATCTTGCCACGCATTGAATCCATGGGCGCCTAATCCTCCCCGGACCGGTCCTGATCCAGGGAAACCGTGCGTCCTGTTTCGCTGGACCGGTAAGCGGCTTCTATGATCCGCAGTACGCGCAGGGCGTTCTGCCCATCATCGGACGGGGGATCTCCCCCTGTGGCCGACGAAATGAACCGGCCGACGAAATCCTGTCCGTACTGGCCGCCGTAAGCGCCGGTCTCCGCGATGACGTACTTGAACTCCCGGCGGGGGGTCGTTTTCCAGGCATCCGAAGTACTCTCGACGACGACCGGTCGATCCTCCTCTGTGGGATACCAGGTTACGTTGCCCTCGATACCCCTGAAACTCAGGTAGGTGTCGTAGCTGCCAGACAGGTATCCGGCTGTGCTGATCGGCAGGAGGTATCCCGCGTGAAGCGTGGCGATCGCGCCGCCTTCCAGGCGCATAACCATCCCGGCCGTGTCCTCGACGTCGATGGCCTGTCCGTTCAATGTATCGACCATGGCGGACACTGCCGCTACTTCGTTCCGGGTAATGTACCGGATCGCGTCGATCCAGTGGCAGGCCAGCCAGCTCAGGATGCCGCCGCCCGAAATCCCTTTCTTGAAAAGCCAGTGCGAGGGATCGCGGAATCGGACCTGGGAAGTGACCATCCGCCCTTCAACCGATATCAGCTTACCGATAACGCCCTCATCGATCAACGTACGGATATCGTTTACAATGGGATTGGACCGCCAGGTGTAGTATACGCCCAAGTGTACGCCGGCGCTGCGCACCGCGTCGAGCGCGGGCGCCATGTCACGGCTGCTCGCCGCCACCGGTTTCTCGGTAAGTACGTGCTTTCCCGCCCTTGCCGCACGGATTATCCAGTCGGGATTACGGTCGTTCGCCGCCAGCGAGACGACGACGGGGATGTCTTCCCGTTCCATGATCTGATCGAACGTGGCCGCCGTGGATTCCAGCTTGGCATGATCCTCTCTTTTCAACGCGCCCAGGGCATTTTCGTCCTCGTCCCATGCCACGATTCCCGACACGCCGTCCAGCAACTCCAGGGTGCGGAAATGGGGGCCGGAGTGGGGATGGGTAACGCCCAGGAATCCAACCTTGACCTTCATGAAATCCCACCTTTCACGGACCATCGAAATCTTTGCGCTTCAAAGCACGGAAGGATCCATATCCATGGCATCAGCTCGGCGCTTCGAGGTCCCGCCCTTCGCCATAGAGAAACTCGTAGGTATAGATACCGGTATTGTGACCGTCCTTCCAGGTGAACTGAAGCGCATACCGGCCCACGGTACTCATGTCGATCACCTCGACGCTCGGATCCAGGGATTCGTTGGCGAGCAGGGTCAACCCGCCCGTTGAGGACAACTGATCGCGCAGATCTCGGCAGGTGGCGCAGGGACAGGCTTTTCGAAGATCGGCCAGCGCATACTGTCTCGCGCTGCCGTCGGTCCAGAAGACAGTCAGTTCGCCCTTCTCCGGATGGTCGAGGGCCACGTGTTCGGGCGCGGGAGGGACAGTGGACATGAAGGCTCCATCACTCCGACCGTCCGGCGGGCCGGGTGTCGGCGGTATCTCCTGAAGCGCCTGAGGCTTCAGAAGCTCCCGGATCGCCCGGATCGCCCGGATCGGTTCGTTCCAGTACCAGATCAGGAGTGACCGGATCCGGAGACGTGAATACCCGGTCCGCCACATGTTCGTACACGGCCACGTCTTCGTGGGAGCGTTTCTGGCCGTCCATCCTTTCGCGCTCGGCGGACAGCAGGATTTCGCCGTACTTGCGCCAGTCGTTCCACTTCCATTCGCCGCGGCTTCGCTCGTCCTGTCCCTCCCGCAGCTGCAGGAGATAGACCCATCTGTCCATCAGGCGCGTGTCCCGGTTGATATAGGCCCAGTATTCATCCCCGGGCGTATTACCCACTTCATCGAACCTGAGATGTAACGTGTCATAAACTATCCCGTCGACGACTTCCTCGCCCGCGTAGGCCAGGTCCACGCCCGGATCCTGAAGCTTGTACGGCATCAGCAGCCAGTACGTATCGTTGATCCACGCGCCCCGGGCGCGCTCCAGAAACCCATTCCGCTCCCCGGCGTCGGTGACTTCCGCCCCGTCCACATACACGCTCCCTTCGCCCGTTTGCAGGTTCATCAGGATGACGTGAGACTGGCCGCTTTCCCGGTCGGTCCAGGATACGCGGTACCGGCCGGTGTCCTTATCCCAGTAGTGGGTGCGAAACCCGAAAAAGGAGAACCCTATATACCGGGTGGCATGCCAGCTGTCCCATCCACCCATGGCCTCCATCACCTCTTCCGCAATCACGCGCGCTTCATCCCGGGCCGCGTCGGCGGAACCCGTATCCGAATCGGGATCGGCACAGCCGGGGATCCAGCACAGGACCAGAAGGACCGGCAGTATTGAAAAACGCCTGAATGCTGTACGGCGCGAAGTCATTGGAGGGATACCCATGCCTGTTTCTCCTCGGAAGCGGTGATGGCGTCAGCGACCTGCTGCACGCAGAAGCCTTCGTGAAAACTCGGATTGGCTTCCCCGCCGGAGCGTATCGCGTCGATAAAGTGTCGCTGTGGCGACAACGCGCCCTTCCGGGCGGGCACGGACAGGGGCTGGATGTTTCCTCGCAGGCCCTGTCCGCCTTTCAGGCTGGCCTGCATGGTGTCACGCAGGAACTGGAACTGCAGGGCGCCATTGCTGCCGTGGATTTCTATGTGGATGTAGTCCGTGCACAGGGCGCAACGGCTCACGTGGAAAACGGCCTGGACCCCGTCCTGCATCTGTGAGATGAAAGCGCAGGCGTCCTCCAGTTCAGACTCCCGCATGGTGGATGAGTCCGGCGCGGGACGTTCCGGGATGAGCGTGTGCATCAGCGAACATACCCGTTCGAATTCTCCGATCCACCACCGTGTCATATCGATCAGGTGTACACCGAGATCCCCCATGGCGCCGAGTCCCGCCGCCATGCGCCGCTCACGCCAGCTGTGCTCCTTCCGGGGGCTTGCCCGGTAACCCATCATGTACCGGGCATTGAGATGGTAGGTCTTGCCGATGTAACCCTCGTCCAGCAGGGATTTCATGCGAAAGGCCGGTCCATTGAACCGCCAGCCGAAGTTGGTCATGTGCACCATGCCGCTCCGGCGCGCGCTTTCGAGCATTTCCCCGGCTTCCGCGGTATTCAACCCGAGCGGTTTCTCGCACAGGACGTGTTTACCGGATTCCAGGGCCTCGATGACCATCTGCTTGTGCAGGTTCACCGGCGTGCAGATACTGACGGCATCGAGATCCTTGCGATCCAGCACCGCCCGGTAATCCGTCTGGGTCTCGGCTATCCCGTAGTCCTTCGCCACGCGTTGCGCGGTTTCCGTTGTCCGGCTGCAGATGGTCTCAACCGTCACACCGGTACAGGCCTGGTAACCACGGATGTGATATTGACCGAACCCCAATCCGATCACGCCAACGCGCAACAGATCCGATGCCATGCAGAATCCTTTGTTTTTCCCGTATGCAGACGGGATGAAATGACATTGAATCCTAAGATTGGACCAGGGTCTTGTCAAGCTTATTGGAAACCGGAGCCACCCGGGATCCTCTACCGATCGGTTCTTTCAGCGACGATGACCAACTGGTTCGTATCCCAGTCGTAGGGCCTGAAATCGAGTCCGCCGTGGACTTCCCGTATCGTCATGCCGGCAGCGGCCAGGAGCAGGTCCAGCTCGGTCACCGTGTAGACCCGGATGGAAGACGCGTACTCCCGTCTGTCCGCGCGTCTGTCCGCGCCGTTGAACACGGTCGTCCTGGTTAGCACCCGGTTCACGATCGCATCGAATTCGCGCTCTTCCAGTATGATCAGGCCACCCCGTCGGTGGACTTCCTGGGCGGCGAACCGTCGGACCAGGTAGTCCCGGTTGACGAGCTGGCATACGAACAGCCCGCCGGGGCGCAATGCCTCCGAAACAGACTTCAGGACCCTGAAATTCTCCTCTTCTTCTTCGAAATACCCGAAGGCATTGAACAGGCTGATGGCCGTGTCGAATGCTCCGGCAAAGGGCAGTTCGCGCATGTCTCCCCTGACCCAGATTCCCCCGGGGTCCCCTTCACGGGCCCGTTTCAGCAGGGAGGGGGACAGGTCGTAGCCCACGACCCGATAGCCGCGTTTCCGCAACGGTGTGCTGACCCGCCCGTAGCCGCAGCCGATGTCCAGTATCCCTTTCCCCTCGCGGCGGTCCAACAGGCGCGCGAGTCCGTCCACTTCGAGATCCGTATCCTCGTGGTGGTCGAAATGGTAGTAGTCTTCGTCGAAGTATGCGATATACCAGTCGTTCGACATGATGATCGTCCGGTTTCCCGTTTCCGGCATCGGCTGCGCCGGGCCGGCGCGTGCCGCTCGTGCGCGGCTTTCTGTTGGGCCGGCGCGTGCCGCTCGTGCGCCGCTTTCTGTTGGGCCGGCGCGTGCCGCTCGTGCGCCGCTTTCTGTTGGGCCGGCCGACACCACATTAACTCCGGCGATAGCGTATTACAAGCGTCTTTTCAGCCATTCACGGTTCACCTTGAAAATACCTTGATTTCTAAACACCCGTATAGCATCTTTCGCTTGCTGTGCCGCCGCCGTTCGCCCTGATCCAACGACCCGCTGAGTCCGGCTTGATCCCCATGGCCGCAACAACCATACAGATCAAAGGGGCCCGCGTTCACAACCTGAAGAACGTGAGCCTGGATCTGCCGAAAGACGCGCTGATCTGCTTCACCGGCGTATCCGGATCCGGCAAGTCTTCGCTGGCTTTCGATACCCTTTACGCGGAGGGCCAGCGGCGCTACGTCGAATCCCTGTCGGCCTACGCGAGACAGTTCCTCGGCCAGATGCAGAAACCCGACGTCGACCGGATAACGGGGCTGGCGCCCGCCATCTCCATCGAACAGAAAACCGCCGGACTGAACCCCCGTTCCACCGTTGGGACGATCACGGAGATCTACGACTTCCTGCGCGTGCTGTATGCCCGGGTAGGGGCGCCTCACTGCATGAAATGCGGTGGTTCGATCGGGGCGCAGACCCTCGAACAGATCGTCGCGCGGATCCTGGCGCTTCCCGAAGGAACGCGGCTGCTCGTCCTGGCGCCGGTCATCCAGGGGCGCCGTGGCGAATACCGGGACCTCTTCGAGGACCTGCGCCGGCAGGGCTACCTGCGCGCCCGGGTGAACGGCGACGTCGTCAATCTCTCCGAGGATCCGGATCTGGACCGCAACATGCGGCACACGATCGAAGTGGTGACGGACCGGCTCGTCGTGCGGGAGGACATCCGCACCCGCCTGGTCGAGGCGGTGGAAGGCGCGCTGCACCTGAGCCAGGGTTCCGTTTTGGTCCAGATGGAGGGGGACGGCCGGACCTCCGACCTGCTCTTCAGCACGCGGTACGCCTGCAACGCGTGTGACCTGAGTTACGAGGAACTCACGCCGCAGCTGTTCTCCTTCAACAGTCCCCAGGGCATGTGCCCGAACTGCCACGGCCTGGGCACCATGATGCGGATCGAACCCAGGCTCATCATTCCCGACCCGGCGAAGTCCATTAACGAAGGGGCGATCGAACCCCTCGGCACCATCGCCAACCAGTGGAAACGGCACTTTTTCGAGGGAATAGCCCAACACGTGGGTTTCAGCCTGGACACGCCATGGGAACGGTTGGACGAAGAAGCGCGGAAGGTGGTGCTGTACGGCCTGGGATACAAGCGAATCACCTTCACCTTCCGCAACGGGAAGGGCGGCGAGTGGTCGCACAAGGACCGGTTCAACGGGGTCATTCCCGATCTTGAAAAGCGATACCATACGCTCAAGTCCCCCAGGCACAAGACCGAGATCGAACGGTACATGGCCATCGGGCAATGCGATCGCTGCGGCGGAGAACGCCTCAAGCCAGAAGCGCTTTCCGTCACCCTGGGCGGCCTCTCCATCGCCGCGCTGTGCCGGTTGCCGATACTGGATATCCGAGTTTTCTTTCGGAAGCTGACCCTTTCGGAGGCCGAACGCCAGATCGGCGACGAAGCGCTCAAGGAAATCGTCGCCCGGCTCGACTTCCTCCTCAACGTGGGTCTCGAATACCTTTCGCTGGAACGCACGGCGCCGACGCTATCAGGCGGAGAGGCGCAGCGCATACGTCTCGCGAGCCAGATCGGCCGCGGGCTCGTCGGCGTGATGTACGTGCTCGACGAACCGAGTATCGGGCTGCATCCCAGGGACAACCGGCGGCTTTTGGATACCCTGGGCCAGTTGCGGGACCAGGGCAATACGGTCATCATTGTCGAGCACGATGAAGAAACCATGTGGGCTTCCGACCACATCGTGGACTTCGGTCCGGGCGCCGGCGTCAACGGCGGCGAGATCGTGGCCGAAGGCCGTCCCGGCATCGTGGCAGCCAGCGCCGCTTCGTTGACCGGGCAGTATCTGTGCGGGAAGAAGACGATCCCCGTTCCGGCCTTGCGCCGGGGCGCGGCCGACAAGTGGCTGATGATCCAGGGCGCCCGTCAGAACAACCTCAAGAACCTGGACGTGCGCCTGCCCGTGGGACGGTTCACCTGCGTAACGGGCGTGTCAGGTTCCGGAAAAAGCTCGCTGATCAACGACATCCTGTACGCGGCCCTGGCCCGTCTGCTGAACAAGGCCGGCACGGACCCGGGCGAACATGACGGCCTCAAGGGCGTCGGACACCTGGACAAGGTGATCAACATCGACCAGGCGCCCATCGGCCGCACGCCCAGATCGAATCCGGCGACCTACACGAAGGTCTTCGACGCGATCCGCTCCCTCTTCGCCGAAACGCCCGAAGCCAGGCTGCGCGGTTACCGGCCGGGACGGTTCAGCTTCAACGTGCGGGGCGGCCGGTGCGAAGCCTGCCAGGGCAACGGGGCCACGCGGGTGGAGATGGACTTCCTGGCGGATATGTGGATCTCCTGTCCCGTTTGCGAAGGCAGGCGCTTCGGCCGGGAAACCCTGGAGGTGAAATACAAGGGACGCTCCATTGCCGACGTGCTCGACCTGGACGTGCAGGAGGCGCTTGAACTGTTCGAACACGTTCCGTCCATCGCACGGGTGCTGAGGACGCTCTACGACGTAGGTCTGGGGTATATCAAGCTGGGCCAGCCCGCGCCCACGCTGTCGGGGGGCGAGGCGCAGCGCATCAAGCTGGGCCGTGAACTGTGCAAGCGGAGCACGGGACGGACCATGTACGTGCTGGACGAACCGACGACCGGCCTGCATTTCGAAGACATCACCCATCTGCTCGCCGTGCTGAACGCCTTCGTGGACAAGGGCAACACCGTCGTCGTCATCGAGCACAACATCGACGTGATCAAGACGGCCGACTGGATCATCGATCTGGGACCGGAGGGCGGCGACGCGGGCGGCCGCGTCATTGCGGAGGGAACGCCGGAGACCGTGGCGGGCGTCGACGGATCGTCCACGGGCCGGATCCTGGAGAAGGCGCTTCGGCCCCGGGCGCTCCCCGAGACTCCGAAACCGGTCAGGCAGGACCCGGAAGGAGACGGCCACATACGGGAGATCACCGTGCGCGGTGCGCGGGAGCACAATCTGCGCGACCTCACCGTGGCGGTTCCCCGGAACCGGATGACCGTATTCACGGGCGTTTCCGGCTCCGGGAAGACTTCCCTGGCCCTCGATACGATCTACGCGGAAGGCCAGAGACGGTACGTGGAATCCCTTTCAGCCTACGCGCGCCAGTTCCTCCAGCAGATGCAGAAGCCGAAGGTGGACCACATCGTCGGCCTTTCCCCGGCCATTTCCATCGAACAAAAGGCGCCGGGACGGAACCCACGCTCCACGGTGGGCACCATTACGGAGATCTACGAGTACCTCCGCGCGCTCTACGCCCTGGTCGGCGTGCCCCACTGCCCCGCGTGCCGCGTGCCCATCGGCGCGCAGACGCCCAGCCAGATCGTGGACCGCATCATGACCCTCCCGGAGCAGACCCGCGCCACGCTGCATGCGCCGCTGGAACCCGATGGCGCCGAGGGATACGATGCCCTCCTGGACCGGGCCCGCCGGAACGGGTTCATCCGGGTGCGCATCGACGGCGTGTTGCGGAGGCTCGAAGAGGACATTCAGATCGACCGGCGGCGGCGCCACGAACTGTGCGTGGTGGTGGACCGGATCGTCATGCAGGGCGACGTGCGACAGCGCCTGGCCGATTCGGTGGAGACGGCATTGGAACTATCGGGGGGATTGCTGATCGCCGAGGTGCAGGAACCGGATTCCACCGGTCCCCACGATATCCGGTTCAGCCGGTACTATTCGTGTCCCGCCTGCGGGGTCAGTTACGACGAACTCTCGCCCCAGAGCTTCTCATTCAACCACCGGGCGGGCATGTGCCCCGATTGCGAGGGACTCGGAACCCAGCCCGGCATCGACCTCGACCTGTTGATTCCCAATCGTTCGAAATCCATAAGGGACGCCGCGGCTGCGATCTGGGAGGAAGGCACGGTGGGCGAACGGTCCATGCTCGACCTGCTTGAACAGGTGGCGTCCACGCAGGGATTCAACCTGGATACGCCCGTTGAAGCGCTGTCGGCGGAACAGCTCCAGGTGTTGCTCTATGGCAGCGACCGGTGGATAGACGACCAAAGGGTCCCCGGCCTGTCGTTCCAGTTCCGGGGCATCTTCCCGGCCGTGGAACTGGTCGCCCGCTACGCGAACCGCTTTCCCGAACTGGCCCGCCTGCTGCGGCCGACGCCCTGCTCGGCCTGCGAAGGCGGACGGCTCCGGTCCGAAAGCCTTTCCGTGCTGATCGACGGCGTGTCCATTGCGGCGCTATGCGCCATGTCCACCGACCGTGCCCTGGACTTCATCGAAGGACTGAAACTATCGGCGCCGCAACGGGAAGTCGTGGGCGAGGTGATGACGGAAATCAGAAACCGCATGCGCTTCCTCCTCGACGTGGGGCTGGAATACCTGACCCTCGACCGCCGGGCGCCCTCGCTATCGGGCGGCGAAGCACAGCGAATCCGTCTGGCCAGCCAGATCGGATCGGGGCTGACCGGCGTGCTCTACGTGCTGGACGAACCCACGATAGGGCTTCACCCGCGGGACAACCTCAGGCTGATCCATGCCCTGGAGAACCTGCGCGATCTCGGCAATACGCTGATCATGGTCGAACACGACCGCGACACGCTGGAGCATGCCGACAACCTGGTGGATTTCGGACCTGGAGCGGGAGTGTTCGGAGGCCGGATCGTCGGCGAAGGCGCCCCCGCCGCCCTCAGGGAACTCGAGACTTCACTCACCGGGAGTTACCTGGGCAACCGGCTTCGCATCGAAGTGCCACGAGACCGCCGCAAGCCGGGCCGGAACAGGCTTCGCATCCTCGGGGCGCGCCAGAACAACCTGAAGAACATCGACGTGACGTTGCCCCTTGGCGTTTTCATCTGCGTCACGGGGGTGTCCGGTTCGGGAAAGAGCTCGCTCGTCAACGACATCCTGTATCCCGTGCTGGCCTCCACCCTGCACCGCGCCCAGGTAAACCCCGGACCCCACGACGAAATCAAGGGGCTGCGGTTCGTGGACAAGGTCATAAACATCGACCAGACCCCGATCGGCCATTCCCCCAGGTCGGATCCATCGACCTACGTCGGGCTCTTCGCGCCGATCCGGTCGCTCTTCTCCCGGACCGTGGAAGCCCGGATGCGGGGCTACGAACCCCGACGGTTCAGCTTCAACGTGCCCGCTGGACGGTGCGAGGCCTGCCAGGGACTCGGCGTGCGCAAGATCGAGATGCATTTCCTGGCGGACGTGTGGATGACCTGCGAAGTGTGCGACGGCAAGCGCTACATGAAGGAGACGCTGGAGGTGACCTACAAGGGTAAGACGATCGCGGATACGCTGGAGATGACCGTGGCCGAAGCCCTGGAGCACTTCGAGAACGTGCCCCGCATCCGGCGTATGTTGCAGACGCTGTACGACGTGGGACTCGACTACATCAAGCTCGGCCAGTCGGCCATTACGCTCTCGGGAGGCGAGGCGCAACGCGTCAAGCTGGCGAAGGAACTCTCGCGGCCGGGTACCGGCAAGACCGTCTACCTGCTGGACGAGCCGACCACGGGGTTGCACTTCGACGACATCCGCAAGTTGCTGAACGTCCTGGACAGGCTGGTGGACAAGGGGAACACCGTGCTCGTCATCGAGCACAACCTGGACGTCATCAAGACGGCCGACTGGATCGTCGATCTCGGTCCGGAAGGCGGTGACCGGGGCGGTCACGTGGTTGCCGCGGGTACGCCCGAGGTCATTGCGGCGTCCCTGTCCCATACCGGGAAGATCCTCGCCCGGGAACTGGCAGTGGACAGTTAAGCGCCCGTGTGCCAGGCCCGGCCCAGGAGTTCCCTGATCCGCTCGAACCTCAGCGAGGCTTCCGTCTCACCCCGGCAACTGTACCAGCACCGGTTGCAGTCGATCTTCTTTGAAACCCGTTTGAAATCGGCATATCCGGACTGCACGGGCAGTTCCGCGCAGGGTTTTATATTGCCGTCGGGGGTAAGCTGTACCAGCCACTTGCCCGCCGCCGTGCAGGATCGTGGAAGCGCATCCAGGAAGTAATCGGGTATGCGTCGCAGGTACCAGGCGGAATTGACGATGTTCCCCAACCGGGATTTCTGGTAGACCAGGTCCTCGATCACGGATTCCAGCTGCTCCTCGTGACCGGGATCCACAAGGTGGGTTTCGTTCCCGTTCTTGTAGTCGCTGTAGCAACTGTAGGAAACCTTTGCGCCCATAGAACGCGCCAGGTGCGCAATGGGTACGACGTGGTCCAGGTTCTCACGCATGATCACCGTGTTGAAGATCACGTTGACCCCACGGGCCGTCAGCTGGGGAACGAGCGCGGAGATATGCTCGTACAAACCCGCGATGCCCCGTTCCTCGTCGTGTTCCCGGCCGATGTAATTCAACGATATGGAGATATGGTCCATGCCGGCTTCCCACAGGGCCATGGCCTTTTCCACGGTCAGGAGGGAACCGTGGGTGACCATGCCGACGTAGACGAATCCCAGAGATTCCTTGATGCGCCTGACCGCTTCGGGCAGTTGCTTGTTGATCGTGGGTTCCCCGCCGGTCAGCGTGACCGTCATCGGGTCCAGCTTCCTGATCGCGTCCACGTAGTCGTAGTCGCCCAGCTTGCCCGAACGTTTCGTCTTCCAGTAGTCACAGAAATCGCAGGTGGCGTTGCAGAGGTAGGTCACCTCCATGTTCACCGCCATCGGACCGCCCCTCAGCCGCACCCGGAGATACTTGAGCACGCCACGGAGCTTCCTCGCCAGGGACATGGGCCGCAACAACGCCCGGTCGTACCCGAGATAGCCCGAGTCCGGTTGCAGTACGGGCGGCGCGGGAGACGGCGGGACGAGTTCCGGCGCCGGGGCGATCTGGACCTGCTCGGACATGGATTACTCCTACGCCACCGCGCGCGAGGCGGCGGTTACAGAATCTCTGCCGTCAATAGTTCCTTCGACCAATCGCCCCGTCAGGTTCAACATGGCGGGGAACAGGTCCACGGTGCGCACGTATTCCGCTGCAATCTCCGTGTTCATCATCAAGGGGACGTGCATATGGTCGCGATGCAGTGAACCATGGGTCGACTTGTGTTCCGGATGCTCGTACCGGTATCTCAGATCGTAGCCTTTTCGGGCGCTGACGATCAAATCGCCCGACCGCGGCGAACCGAGGACACGCAGCAATTGATATGGCGCGTCGGGATAATCCGTGTCGAACGTGGCGGAGAGCAATTGCTCATCGGACGCTTCAGCCGGGATGCCTCTATAGCCGAAAGGATCCTGGCCCTCGACAACCCGGTACGCGATACCGTCGGGCGTCTCCCTTATTTCACTGATCCCCCGACGCCCGCAGACGATGACCGATTCTTCCTTGACCGCCGCCACAAGGTCGATCGCCTCCTGCCCTAGCAGGGCCTCGATCGGGTCCGTTTCCCCCAGCGTGCGGATCTCCTCGTAGGAAGGCCTTTCTTCCCAGGAGTCGCCTTTCTTGAGGTAGATATGCGCCATGCCGTTGCCCGAGACCATGGTTGCCGCGTCGCATCCGTTGCGCAGGGTCCGGGGATAATACAGCGTATTGAATCCCAACTCGTCGAGAAAAGACCAAAGTTCGAAGTGCGTGTGCGTGGAGGTCAGGCCATGGTCGCTGGAGATCACGAAAAGCGTACCGTCCAGTCCGTTCTGCCGTTGAAGCCGCTCCGCCAACCTGCCGAGCCCCCGGTCGAATTCCCGGTACGCGTTCAACGTAGCGTCCGAAAAAGGATCGGTGTAATGCGAGTATTCGTCCACCGCTGGAAACACGGCCGACAGGAAATCAGCGCCCTGGTCAACGGCCCGGTCGATGTACCGCCAGGCGGCGTCGTCCACGGCCTGCCACTGGCCCGAGTAATGGGCGTATAGCCAGTACCAGCCCCTGGTCAGCAGCGTCCGGTTTTCGAATATGCCCAATCCCCTGTTCACGAAACTGAACACCCCCGCCGGGCGCTCGAAGTACTCGAAGATGGTGTGGATATCATCCTTGAGGTCCTGGTCGATATACAGGCCTCCCGGACCCACGTAACTGCGCGCCTGGCGGAAATGGGTGAGCCCATGGGGCTGGGACCGGTCGAACCAGCGGATTCCGGGGAGATTGCACGTACCAGGCGTACAACCGGTCAGAAAGGGCACATGGGCCGGACCGGTCGTGGACGGAAACGAAGTCACCGCCTTGCGGTAGTCCCCCCTGTCCAGCACGTAGCGCCGGAGGGAAGGCAGTTCGCCCGCCTCGGTCATTGCCCGCATGACGTCTTCGCGGGCGCCGTCGACGAGGAAAAAGATACACCGCTCGTATACCGTCTTCGCCATTCCGTCTCCTAAAAACATAGGACATGAGTATACTACTTAAAACGAGTATATCGTACAGACTCCGGAAATATACATGGAACACTACTCGATTTCAAGGGTTTTTGCGCGCAGGGTATCGAGCAATTCGTCGTAGGAGGTCCTGCTGATCTTCTTGTAGAAAGCGTCCCGGTTGGCCAGCGCGACGCTCGCCCCGTCGATGACCATGTCGTAAATGAGCCAGTGCCCTTCCTGCAACTCCATCTTGTAGTCGACGAGTGTTTTGGTACCCTTGTACCATACCGTGGTTCTCACCACCGACCTGCTACCCCGGGTCTCCTCTCCGTCATAGGTCGTTCTGTCCGACCGCTTGCGCAGCTTGTCGAGGGCCCGGTTTTCCGTCCACTTACGCAGGACCGAAACGAATTCTTCTTGTTCCGCGTCCGTCCTCTCCCGCCAGTGCCTGCCGAGCGAGATACGGCTGTGCCGTACGAAATCGAACCCCTCGACGACGGCCCGGCGCACGAGACTGTCCCGCGCCGCTTCGGTGGTGGCTCCATCCAGGCCGAGTAACGCGGCGTCCCGCTGTTTCAGGGTCTCGATGGGCGAGTATTCCTGCGCGTTACTCCCGAAAGCGATCAACGACACCGCCGCCCAGGCGACAAGCGGTCCCAAGCGGCGGAGTGCGCGGCAAATAGCATGCATTTTCTACCTCCTGCCTTCCGGCCGGAATTGACGGGTCAGGACCCGGTGTTCCGGCGATGAACCATGAAGTCGTCGTAATCCCCCTTCGAGTCCGTTCCCGTCGCGTTGCCATCCGTAAGAATGCCGATCCCTACGGCTTTCCGGGGCGGCTTTTTCCCAAAGATCCGGACAAAATCCGCATACACGTCGACCGACTCCTCGACCCATTCTCCGAGCTTCTCCGTACCGCTTTCGAGCACGATCACGTGCGGACGGCCAATTCCGTCGCGGCGGTGATGGGTGCCGACCGGCAGGGTGGTACTCCAGACGTACTTCAGGGTCTTGGGCACGCCGATGAAGTTCTGATCCAGGACCACGTACACGGCCACGGAACTGTCGTTCCTGGAACTGATGCGTTCATCTCCGTCTTCGGGCAGGACCATCGCCCTCCAGCGCCATGACAGCACCGGGTATTCGTTCGCATCCCATTCGTTGAGCTGCTTGCGTATGATGATGGAGGAGCCGTCGTCGGCCGCGTGGAGATACCGGTTGCCGTCTTCCTCCCGGATTGTATACATTTTCCGAGCCAGGTCATCGTCTCCCCGCCAGGCTTTCCAGGTCAGGGGGAAGCTGCCCGGGGCCGAACTGTCGAAGCCATCGATGAGGACGGACGCTCGACGGTCATCGCGGCGTTGAGGATGGTCCGCCCGCGCGGCTGCCGGAACAAACGAGTCGATCCGCGGCGTGGAAAATCGGGGCGGCGTTCCTTTTTCCGCTGAGTCCGTGCGAAGGACTGCAGACGGATCGATAAACACGGCAAAAAGCAACAGGACGGCGCCAGCCAGCAGACTGAGCGTCCTGCCCGCCCCCGCACGTCGATTCTTCATGACCATCCTCCGTTCCGTGTGTCAGCGCCGCACATTTGAAATCCCGTTACCGGTTACGTGATCGAGTTCGGCAAGCGAAACCCGGTACTGGAACATCGACTGCCGGTGCGCATGTTGCATTTTAGCGTGCGCGGTGAAGGCGTCCAGCAACTCCGAACTGTCTCCCGTGATGTCGAAGCCCAGTTTTGCCGATGTCAGCCATGCCCTGGCGGAGCGAAGCGCCCGGTCGCTGTTGACGACGTTTGTACGGGCCTCGATTACGTCCCGGTAGGTCGATTCCACCTGCAGTTCGATCGCGTTCATCGCCTGTGATTCCCTGGTCACCAGCGTTTCCAGTTCCACTTTCCGGGCCTGGTACTTGGCGCGGGTCAGGCCGAAATTGAAGTTCTGCCGCAAGGTAATCACCGCGCCCCCCCGCAGGAAATTGAATTCGTCCCTGAGGAACGGATTGTCGAGTTCCGGCCGGTGGGGCGCGATACCCCACTGGATGGACCCCGCAAGGGCAATCTGGGGGTAGTAATCGCTCCGGGCTACCTTCAGCAGCGCGCGGCGGGCCAGCACGCCGGCCCTGAGCTGCCGAATGTCGTACCGCCGGTTCTTCGCCTGTTCGATGTAGACTGCCAGTCCGTCGAGGTCTGCCGTTCCGGGTTCCGCGGCCGTGTCGACGATATCGAAATCGCTGTAGCGATCGATGTCGAGCACCGATTTCAGCGCCGCCTTCCCCATTTCGATCGACTTCTCGGCCCGCGCCCGGCTCTGTTGCACTTCATACTCGAAGACATCGATTTTCAACAGGTCGTTCTGGCCGACATCTTCCGAATCCTCCTCGATCATCTCGTTGACGCGCTCCCGGGCTTCCCTAACGCTTTCTTCGCTTTCCAGGATGATTTCCCTCAGCTCACGGGCCAGCACGAGTCCGTAGAACAGTTTCTTCACCTGGAAGGCCACGTCGTGCTTCCTGGATTCCACGGCGGCCTCGCCCGCCTCGAGACCGTATCCGGCCGCCTTCTTCGCATTGCTGAGCTTCCCGAAGGTATACAGCGGCTGGACCAGTTCGATCTGCGTGCGGGAAAAAACGCCCAGATCGGACAGGTCGCTCCGGATAGTCTCGACCCGTTCCGTATCGCCTTCTATGCCGGGCGCCGGACCGAAGACGTTGGTCCACTGCAACCGGGGTGCGATGCCCGCAAATTTCGTTTCGCTCAACCTGGCTTCCAGGCCTTCGACGGCAAGGGCCGCTTGCTCGATATCAGGACTGACCGTCAACGCCCTGTCCACGCACTGCTCCAGCGTCATGCGGACTGCCTGGACGGATTGGACGGCCTGGACGGGACGGTCCGATCCCTGCGCGACCGCCGGCCCCGTGATCAGAGATACCGCCAGGATGTGGACCAGGAAACGAAACACGGTGCCTCCGCTTGGCGCAAGCGTCGACGCACTGCGATGGCCGACTCGCTCATTATAAAGCATATTAGACGCACACTTCCACTTTTTGATCCAATTAAACGGGCATGGGCCGGCCCATGCCCGGGAGAAATCGTGGCTGGTTTTAAGGAAGCCGTTCCACATCGCCGGCCGATGTCGGCTTCGACGGCACCCATATCGCCCGCGTCCAGTGAAACGCCGCCGTAATCACCGTCCAGATGGCCACGAAAGTAAACGCTTCCGCCAGCATGCCTGCGGCCGTACCACCCAGCAGCAGCAGGACGTTCGTGTTGCGCCGGGCGCCTATACGGCGAAAAAAGCGATCCATGGGCTCGTAGTCAAACAGTTCGATTCCCTGCCGTGACTTGAACATCCCCGTGGCCGCTTTGTCAAGCAGATAAAAGAGCGTGATTACTGTAGCGAGCACGAAGGGGCCCGCCGCATCGCCGCTGCCTCCGAGCATCCACCCCAGTGCCCAGTACCAGGTCAGCTCCCAGATCACGTCCAGGACGTGTTCATATCGGTCCCCGAACCGCGTGCATCGCACCGTAACACGGGCCAATTTGCCGTCGACCCCGTCCAGTACCCCGACGATGAAGGCGATGATCAGTCCGGCGGCCGTGTAACCCGGGCCCGATTGCCCCACGGCCAGCAGGCCGGTGGCCAGGAAGGCCAGCAATATGGTGAGGGTGGTAACCTGGTTAGGCGTCGCGGTTCCGGCCGAGATCCACTTCGTAAGCAGGTTCTCCAGGGGCGGATGAATGAATTCCGCCGGAAAATCCAGTGTTCCCTTCTGCGCGGCATCGATCAGAAGCGCCTCCGCCCGGCTCGCTTTCCGGTCCGAGTCCAGGACCACCCACCAGGGGGGCAGGCTTCGGCGCAGATCCACGATATAGGGGTCCATTTCGCGGAGATCGAATACCGGGCAGGTCGATTCCGGCGCCGATTCCAGCGATGACCATAGCGATTCGGAACCGCTCCAGCACGCCGTGAGGCTTGCGAGCAGGTCCGCGTCCGCCACCAGCAGCCTGCAGGATTCCCTGACTGCCGGGTCCGCGGCTCTACGGTTTGGGCCGCCTTCGACCATGGCCCGCAGGACACGCGGGTCATACAGGTGGTGGGCGTCCAGCACCAGGACCACTTCGTCCTTCCCGGGCAGCCAGCGGGCAGGGCTTTCGTCGGCCCCCACGCAGTCGACGCCGCGCAGCTCCGCGAACCAGCGTTCGTCGTATCCGTCGGCCCGGATCTCCGAACCCCGGCCGGGTGCAGGTCCGACCACGGTTACCCGCCGGGCCCCCAGGGAAGCAAAGACCCGAAGGTGCCGTTCCAACAGAGAAATGCCGTAAACCGATCGACCGGCGCCGGCTGTGATGTCATCCGTATCGGCGAACAATACCACGCTGTAATTCAAAACAACCAGGTCTCCCCGTCGACAGATGTCCCAGGTACGCGCTCCCCTTCCACCCCACGGCTTGCACCTGGCCTCATACCGGGTAGAGGCGGTGGATCGCACAGGCCCCGCAGGCGCCGGACCACGAACGTCATGGCCCTGAAGCTCGGTGCCCACGCCTTCGGGCCCACCGCCCCCGCAGGCGCCGAAGCACGATCCGGTCATCCGCTTCCAGCCCCATCAGGATCAGCACACCGAGATAGGGGGCCAGGAAAATCAGGGGCAGCGCGGCCATGCGCAACCACGGGGCATCCGGCGCGTAGGCCCCCGCCAGATACGCGCATGCGAAGGCGACGACCGCTGCGGCGCAGGGCTTTAAAATGCGCCAGTCCAGGGGATGGATCCGGAACAGGTGGTATACCTCGACCAGTCGCGTTATCGTCAGCAGTCCGAAGGATGCCAGCGTTCCCAGGGCGGCGCCCAGGATGCCCAGGGATGGTATCAGCCACAGGTTCAGGGCGAAATTCACGGCTACGACCACGACCGTGTTGATGAGATTCAGATAGGGCCGGCCCGACATGATGAGCACGGTATCGCCAGAACCCATGGCGGCATATACGACCTGGCTCATGGCCAGGACGACCATCGCCATGAACCCAGTGACGAATGCCGGACCGAACAACCCCAGCAATTCATTGCCGATCAGTGCTACGACGCAGAGGAACCCCACGCCGACGGTCAGGACCCACCGGGTGACCAGCCTGAGGTTGCGCTCCAGCCGCGGCAGGTCGTTGCGGTGATTCAGTTCGGCGACGATGGGACTGAAAATCGGGTCGAACCACTGGCGGACCTTCTTGGTCAGCAAGGCGATTTCGACCGCGATCACGTAGACGCCCACCTGCGCCGCCGGCAGGAAGTAGCCGACCATGAGCACGTCAAGACGTATCATGGCCATGTAGACCAGTTCATAGCCCATTACCGGCAGCGAGAAACGGGTCAGCGGAGTGACGAAACGCAGTTCGCGCAGGTGGACGAGACAGGCACGCCAGGAATAGAACCTGGTGAACACGTAAACGGCGAACAGCAGGCCGCCGGCCAGCGCGGCCAGATGGGCCGCGGCGATGCCGTAGGTGCGCCAGCCCCAGTAGAACAAGGCGCAGGCTACCCCGAACAGCACCAGCGGTTCGACCGCGCCCCGGACCATGGCGTCGTACTTCATGACCTTGTGGGCCCGGGTGACGCCCAGGATGATGTGGGTCAGGGCGATTAGCGGCAGTCCGACCGCCAACAACCGCAGCATGCCGGTGAGCCGTGGCTTTTCGAGCAGCCCTTCGGCCAGCGCGGGCGCGCCGACATAAAGCGCGGCGCCGACCCCAACGCTAAGCAGCAGTCCCACGCCCAGGGCCTGCGCGATGATTCGGTGGATGGCGTCCTTCTTCCCGTCCTCGCGCATTCGCGGGATGAAATTGATCAACCCCTTGTCCAACGAGAACTGGGCCACCTTTACCACGAGATCCACGATGGTCCATCCGAGCATGTACAGGCCGAAAATCTCGGCGCCGAACAGCCGCGTAAGGACGATGAACGACACGGACTTGGTAAGCCGCGCCACCGTTCCGATGAAGTTGACGGCCGCGCCCCGGGCGATCGCCGATGCGTCGGTGTCGGACCGGACCGGAACCGTTTGCTCAAGGGTACGCTTCATGGTGGGGAATTCGCCGGACGGAGGGTCTTCCTGTCTGCTTCGATCAACAGCGTCCATCCCCCGTGGTTTTTCGTGAACAGGTTAAAAACCGCGGACACCGCCCGGCCGATCGATACCAGCCCCAATCGGACCAGCGCCGCCGGGACCGCGCGCATGCGCTCGGTAGCATAGCTCAACCGGATCAGCGCCAGGTCCAGCTTCGAACGAAGCAGGTAGCGGTGTCTTATCAGTCTGAACCCACACGCCTCCAGCAACGAGCCGACCGACGGATGCGAATAGAATTGAAGGACGCTGTGACGTTCCCGGTGCTCGTCGCGCCACGCCTCGCCGATCACCCCGAGGCTCAGACTGTCCAGCGTCAACAGGATGCGTCCCCCGGGCCGCAATACGCGCCACATCTCCCTCAGCGTCTGCCGGTCGTCCGGCAGGTGCTCGAAGACGCACAGGCTCATGACCGTGTCGAACTGTCCCGAGCGAACGGGGAACGCGCCCGCATCGGCACAGAAGAATCCCGTCGAAGGCGTCTTGTGATAGGCCGCGGCACGGCGCAACTGGCGCCGGTTCAAATCCAAACCGAATACCTCGGCGCCCCGCAAGGCGACGCGGTAATCATAGGTCCCTTCTCCGCAGCCTATATCTAGAATCCGCTCGCCCCTGCGCGGCTTCAGCCAGCGCAGTGCCGGGACCGTTTCCTGGACCCTGCGGAAGTTGAGATCCTTCCTGATCCGGAGGGCGAAAAGTCCCCGTGCATGGTACAGCAATCCGCTCATGAGCGCTCCACCTGCTCAACCGCCCGGTCCCGCGCCAACAGCCGCCCCGTCGAAATGAATATGGCCAGACCCATGGCCAGGCCGCCGGCCGTTACGGTCCAGAACATCCAGTTCAGGAGTCCGAGTGCGGCGAAAACCAGCAACAGCAAGGTAAAGAAATCCCTTTTGCACATCATCCGAAACAGATTGAGCAGCCTGGCGGAGAGGTCGCGGCGCCGCCCGACGGCGTGTCTTTCGAAGGCGCGGTTGAACCGTACGAGACTGCCGCTTCCCCCGGTCTGCATCAGGTAGTAGTACATCGCGAGAATCGACGCGGCCACCACGGCGACGGATACCAGGCCGAGGTACCGGATTGCCGTTTCGTCGGAGCCGCCCGCATAGGCCCAGACAACGGCGGAGAAAAACGCCAGGTAAGTCAGGTTGTCCGTGATCGTGTCGAGCCATGAACCGTATTTCGACTCCCGGAAGGTCAGGACCGCCACCTCCCCGTCGCATCCATCGAGGATGGACGAAACCTGGAAAAGAATGGTGCCGAGCAGTACCGTCCAATACGTGCCGCCCAACACGAACCACGCTCCGGCCAGGCCGGTCAGGAAGGTGACCAGGGTCACCATGTTGGGGGTGATCGGCGTCCGGACCAGCCATCGGCTGATACGGGTCGAAATTGGCCGGTTCAGGAACCGGGCGATCCAGCCATCCGTGGGCTTTACGAGGCGCCCCAGGAGGTTCTTTTCGCCGTGCGCCAGCATTTCGGGCGTATCCACGTCCTGCCAGAATCCATCGCCGACGTCGAAGGCGCGTATCCTCCCGTATTCCGCAAGCGCCCGGACGCCGTCGCTCAATGCGCACCCCTCCGGTCCGTCCACGGCATCAAGGGCATCCAACAGGGCCGGCGTACAAAGGAACATGCCCGTGTCTACCGCGTTGAACTCCCGCAGCGATTTATCGATGCGAACAACTTTGTCCCCGCGCACCTCGACCTTGGTGGCGTCGTCCAGGTCGTACACGCTATCGATTTTCCGGTCGACGGCGAGCAGACATTCCCCATCGGCGACCGGTTCCTCGAGCAGACGCTCCAACGTACTTTGCTCGAAGAGGTGATCCGCCATGAGTAGCGCGAACGGTTCCGCCAGGCGGGAACGGGCGGCCAGGGCGGAAACCCCGTTGGGCAGGCGCCATCGCTCGTTATGCACCCATTCGATCCGGCAGCCGTCCAGGGCGGGATCGTCCGAAAGGACCTCGTGAAAGAGGTCCGCCTGGTATCCCGTTACGATCACGAAACGCGAAATGCCGGCCCTGGCCGCTGTCAAAATGATCCGCTTGATCAGTGGCACGCCGCATAGCTTCAACAAGGGTTTGGGAACCTGGCCGGTTACCGTTTGAAGGCGCACGCCCGCGCCGCCGGCGATAATCAGCGCCGAGGCCGCTCTTTTCATATGATGATCCATTTGCCTTAGATTCTGATAGCCATTTGGACGAAGGAAGTAGCTAGAAGATCGCTGAGAAGCCCAGCGTCATCTCCGGGTAAGGACGCGAGGTGACATCGAGCTCCTTTCGGTAGGAAGCCTGCACGATCACGGCGACGTGCCGTTCCCAGAAGTAACGCAGCCCAACCCCGGCGTCGATCATGGCCATATGCCGGTTCTGAGGCCTGATCTCCAGTCCGGCGCCCCAGCCGAAGAAGGGCGTGAAGGAACCACCCGGAACGAGTGGGTTGTACCGATAGAAGGCGCCGATCCGGGTTATCCGGTCGGCCTGCTCTTCCTCCTGGGTTTCAAGCGCCGTCCCGTGCACCGCCGTGGTCCCGAACCCGGCCAGTTTCCGGGCTCGAAGCGGGTTGCCGCCATACGAGGAAACCGGGGACCGCGGGGTGTCGTCAAGCGATTCGGCATCGTTCGGCCGCCGGATGGAAAACACGCCGCCGAACTGGTGGGTGGATGTAAGGAAATAACCGGCGCTCAAGGAGACCGTGGTCGGGTCGAACAACGCGTTCCCGGTCTGACCCACACCCTGCACCTCGATACGTCCAGGTCCGACCTTGCTCTCCGGCGCTGGGGATCTGTCCGGCAGCCTCGCGGCGGCTGAATGACCGAGCACGGCGGGGTTTATTCTCTGGCTACCCGCAGGTGCGTAGGCCTCGCCTGCATACCGGACGCTACGATCAACCATCAGGTCGGCCATGGATCTACGCTGCAAAGGCCGGCCATCGACCATGATCCTGGGAGTCTCTTCGCGGACGGACGGGGCCGGATCGTGCTCGACCGGCGATTTCGACCCGCCGGTTACCACGGCGTCATGGCTCGGACGGACCGGAGTCGTATCGATCCGGCCGGGGATCGACTGTTCGCCGGACATGCTTGTCCGCGCCGGCACGGGCATGTCGACGGGGGCATCGACCGTCTGCCGCAAAATGGGCGTGACCGCGAACACCGTGCATATACCGGCGGCCAGCAACGAGAAGAAGGTGCTGCCCTTCCGGTTCACCGCCGAACCGAGCACGTCCCGGATACGTATGGCAACGACGGAGGCCGACCTGGCCAGTTCGAGGACCGCCTGCCAGTGCGTCCTGACCTTGCCTCCGGCAACCTTGAGCAGGATGGAAGCGTAGCGTTCCGGATGATTGGAAACACGGACGACGGCCACGTCGCAGGCCCGTTCGGCCTCAATCCCTACTCGGCGCGCGGCATACCAGACCGCCGGATGGAAGAAGAAGAAGATCCTGGTGATTTGAACCAGGACGACCGTGAGGTGGTCCCGCCGGGCATAGTGCGTCAGTTCATGGAGCAGAACCTGCTTGAGTTCCGGGCTGGAAAGCTCCAGGATGCACCAGGAGGGGATCACGATAACGGGCCGCCCCACGGCGATCAACGCGGGGCCTTCGAACTCGTCCGAGACCCGCAATGCCACGCCGCGCTTCAGTCCCAATTCGGCCAGGCATTCGTCGAACAAGGCACGTATGCGGGGGACGGCGACCGGAACGGCCCTGCGCTTTCTTCGGTTCATCGTGATGACCGAGGAACCGATGCGGTACAGGCCGAAACAGGTGAAGACCATCCAGATCAGGCCCGCGGCGGCGTAAATACTCGAAGCCGGGAAGAAATGATTGCCCGCGGCGGGATCTCCATATCCAGCTATCGACGCCAACGGGATCTCGAAAGGTCCCTGCCAGGGCAGCACAAGGGTGAGCAGCGGTTTTGCCAGCACCAACAGCCAGAGGAAATGCCTGATCCCGGGTGGACACCCCCGGTTTACGAGAAGCAGGACCCAGACCAGAACGCCGAGAAGCAACGCTTCCAGGCTCGGCAGCCACAGCAGGTCCACGACCTGCCGGCCGAACCGCTCGAAGAGGTTTATCGCGTACCCCAAGTCAGTCATCAGACGCCTCCGAGGCCATCCGGCCCAGCAGCTTGCGCAGGCTTTCGGCTTCCTCCGCGGTTAACGCGTCCGATTCGATCAGATGAAGCACGAGGGACTGCGGCGATCCGGCGAACAACTTGTCCACGACGGCCCTGACGGTCTCCTTGCGCACGCCTTCCGGCTTTACGATGGCGGTGTAGACATAGGCCCGGCCTTCGCGGGTATACTGAACCACGCCCTTCTGGGTAAGTATGGACAGGACCGTCTGCACTGTCGTGTACGCCAGGGGACGCTGATCCCGAAGCGAATCGACGATCTGGCGCACCGTCGCCCGTCCCAGCCGCCAGACGACATTCATGATGTCGATTTCCAGGTCCGTCAGCGAAGACAGCTTCTTCCTGGCCATCCGGTCCGTCTCCGAATTCACCATGCCCGCGCGTCGAATCCGCGGGAGGCATGTCTAAGTTTTTGGTAGTTAAATATATGGCCCAATGTATCTTAATTAACGTGCGAAAGGCGAATTGTCAATTCAAAGTTGTCTCAACTGGATGACCGGGAAACCGACCGGATCCCGGCATAATTCGGGTCTCATATCGACCATGATGGAAGGTCCAGTCTACTTCATTTCCGATGCCCACCTGGGGATCGAAGATTACGCGGCAGAAGAAGGCAGAAGAACGCGTCTGCTGGCCTTCCTGCATAGCCTCAGGGGCGATGCCCGGCACTTGTACATCGTAGGTGATCTATTCGATTTCTGGTTCGAATACCGAAGCGTCGTGCCTCGCCAGCACTACACGGTGCTGCACGCACTGAGCTCGCTGGTGGAGCATGGCACGCGGGTCGTATACCTTCCAGGCAATCACGATTTCTGGCTGGGAACCTTTCTGGACGAACAGGTCGGGGTGGAAACGGCGGAAGGTCCGCTGACCGTGACCCACCACGGACGGAGGATCTATATCGCCCATGGCCACGGCATGATCACCAGCGATCGCGGGTACCGCGCGATTTCGAAGATCATGCACAGCGCGATAAGCATACGACTGTTTCAGATGATCCATCCGGATTGGGGATTCACAATCGGCCGCCTGGCATCGCGGCTGAGCAGGCGCCACAGAAAACCCGCCTCGTGGAATCCGCGTCAGGCCTACCGGGACCTGGCTTTCTCACTGCTCGAGGAAGGCTACGACATGGTAGTGTTCGGGCACAACCACTGCCCGACGCTCGACTGTATGGGCGAGAAGGTGTACATCAACCTGGGCGACTGGATCCGGCACGGTACATATGGCGTGTTGCGCGAAGGTGAGATGAGCCTGGAGAAGTACGGGAACGAGGGGAAGGAGTCCAGGACGAGATAATCGGAAGGCGAGGTATGCAAGGGTAGTCCTTAGAACCGGAAGCCCCGGCGCAATCGAGCGCCGGGGCTTCCGTTCGTTCGACCGCTTGCCCCTTTCAGTGGCCGTGGCTCCTACTCGAGGCGAACGGGAAGGTGTTCCAAGGTGCCTGATACAAATGCATGAGGCTTCCGCGAAGGCTGATCCCCGGTGAAGAGGATCCTGACCTCATTTTGGATAATCCCAGGCGACACCTCGGAACTTCTACTGTACTTCCAGGACTCTGTCTGCGCCCTGGCTACGGGCCCGGATTATCCCGAACCGTGTGAAGGACCTGTTGCTTATTAGGGCGCCTCAATCATGATGCCGGGCAGAGCGATGTCCTCGGCGCCGTCCAGCGAAACGACCAGGTACGCCGTCCCATGATCCAGGATCCAGGCTTCGCCGGTCTGGATGGCGATCGTCGCTATGCCATTGGTTACGGCAAACGAATTCTGGCCATCGGGAATCGCGACCACGTCGGACTGCTGGCTGCGGACTGTCACATTCAGAGTATCGGAAGTAAGCGACAGAGAACCGTCGGCCTCGATATCGAATACCTGTACTCGAAACACGATGTTCCCCTCAGGAGCCACAGCCCGGTCAATCGGGGCTGCATCGCCCTGTTCATTGACGGCATCGGGATCGGCTTTGGTCAGCGTCCTGGTACGGGCGTCGGCTTCTATATTGGTATATCGCATCGAATACAGAAGCGTGCCGGTACCGGTGACGGTGACCTTGACCTTGTCCTTGGAGTCGACGCCGCCACCCATGGCCTTGACTTCGGCGGCGCCTACGCCTTCGGCAGTAATCGTATTGCCGTCAACGCTGACCACGCCAGTGTCGGAACTCACGAACATGATCTCGGCGCTTTCGATTTCATCGCCGCCCGTTGTGGCGTTGTAGGCCGTGGCCGAAAGGGTGACCGTACCGCCGACGGGCAGAACGTAAGCGTGCGGCATGGCGATCTCTATCCGCTTGATCTGGTCGCGCACCATGACGTCCAACTCGATCTCCACGCCCCTGCCCACGGCCGTAAGGGTTATCTTGGCGTCCGTGGTCGGTTCCACCGCTGAAATCGTGCCGCCGTCGACCATAACGGCCTCAGAGCCGGATTCCCAGTTGAAATCGACGGCCAGAGCCGAACCGTCCTGGCTGGCGGCCTTGGCGACGAGGGTGGTCGTTTCACCGACGGCCATGTTCAGATCCAGCTTGTTGCCCGGATCGGCCCGGAGCCCGTAATCGGGCGCGTCGAACACGGCGACCATCTTGGCGCTTCCATCCTGGGTCAACTTGATGTGATGAATGGCGGCCAGCACGCCGCTTTCGATCACCTGACCTGCGTCTATGCCCTCGCCCTGAGGTCCCTGGGGACCGGCGGGACCGGCGGGACCGGCATCGCCCTGGGGACCGGCGGGACCGGTATCGCCCTGCGGACCGGCGGGACCGGTATCACCCTGGGGACCGGCGGGACCGGTATCACCCTGCGGACCGGCGGGACCGGTTTCGCCCTGCG
>MKWU01000827.1_pt1 | contig 57628 bp, 57 predicted proteins | sample 809101 | NCBI WGS metagenome assembly MKWU01 (sample SAMN05860141, study PRJNA318959) | sponge metagenome | host: Aplysina aerophoba | place: Slovenia: Piran, Adriatic Sea, Gulf of Piran | collected 2013-05-07 | reverse complement strand
CGCAGGCCTTCTTCACACACGCGGCATTGCTGGATCAGGCTTTCGCCCATTGTCCAATATTCCCCACTGCTGCCTCCCGTAGGAGTCTGGGCCGTGTCTCAGTCCCAGTGTGGCTGATCATCCTCTCAGACCAGCTACGGATCGTTGCCTTCGTGAGCCGTTACCTCACGAACCAGCTAATCCGACTTGGGCTCATCCATCAGCGAGAGCATTCATGAAGAGGCCCCCTTTCTTCCGTGGAACGTATGCGGTATTAGCCCGAGTTTCCTCGGGTTATTCCCCACTGTTGGGTAGATTCCCAAGCATTACTCACCCGTCCGCCACTTTAATAGCCCTCCGAAGAGGACGTTCTCGTTCGACTTGCATGTGTTAGGCATGCCGCCAGCGTTCAATCTGAGCCAGGATCAAACTCTTCAATTAAGTATCTTTTGAGCTTGAGTCCTGTGCTTTTTGTATGTGTACAAGTACACAGGTCTCTCGCGCGGTCCCGTCAGGGACCCGGAACGCGAGTTCCCACACACAAACTTATCGCCTGTTGAAAAAGAACTGCCGCCTGAGGCCTCGTTCGAGGTCATGCCCAGGCAGCCTGCCGGGATAGCCCGGCGGATCGGCAATTATAGTCCGGCAGTTTTCCGCGTCAACCGGAAGAGACGCTTTCGATACTCACCCGGGCAAAGCGCCGCTTGCCCACCTGCACCACGCTCGTACTGCCGGCCGGCACAATCATGGCGCGGTCGCTGACCCGCTCACCGTCCAGGCGCACGGCGCCCTGCGAAATGAGGCGCATGGCCTCGGCGTTGGTTCTTGCCAGGCCGGCGCGGCGCACAAGTTCGCCCATTGCAATGCCGCTGTCCGTGCCGGTCAGGCTCACTTCCGGCATCTCGTCGGGCGTTTGCCCACGCCGGTGGCGGCGGGCAAAGTCTTCCTCCGCCAGCCTTGACGCTTCCCCGCCGTGAAAGCGCGTAGTCAGCTCGCTGGCCAGCGCCATCTTCGCGTCGCGTGGATTGCCGCCCGATTCCACGCCCGCCCGAAGTTCGTCCAGTTCGGCTTGGGTGCGAAGGCTGAGCAACTCAAGGTAGCGCCACATCAGTTCGTCGGACACCGACATGAGCTTTCCGTACATCTCTGCGGGCGCGTCCATGATGGCGATATGGTTGCCCAGCGACTTGGACATTTTCTGAACGCCGTCGGTTCCTTCCAATAGCGGAAGCGTCAGCACGATCTGCGAAGGCTGTCCATGCTCCGCCTGGATCTGCCGGCCCAGCAGCAGGTTGAAGGTCTGGTCGGTGCCGCCGAGTTCCACGTCGGCTTGAAGCGCCACCGAGTCGTACCCCTGGGCGATCGGATACATGAATTCGTGCAGACCGATCGGATTGCCCTCGCCGAAACGCTTTTTGAAGTCGTCGCGTTCCAGCATGCGCGCCAGCGTGCGCTTGCCCGCCAGGCGAACGAGGTCGGCGGCGCTGAGGCTGTTCATCCAGGTGGAGTTGAACTCGACGCGGGTGAGGTCAGGGGCCAGCACCCTGTGCACCTGCGTGGCGTAGGTAGCGGCGTTTTCCTTGAGCTGGTCCTCGGTAAGCGTGGGCCGCGCCTTGCTGCGGCCGGAAGGATCCCCGATCATCCCGGTGAAGTCGCCGATCAGAAAGATCACTTCATGCCCGAAATCCTGGAACTGGCGCATCTTGGTGAGGATCACGACATGCCCCAGATGCAGGTCCGGCGCTGTCGGATCGAAGCCGCACTTGACCCGCAAAGGCCGGCCTTCCCGCAACCGCTCCAGCAGCTCTTCCTCGCGCACCAGGTCCACGGCGCCGCGGCGCAATTCCTGCAATTGATGTTCAGGCGATCCCATGGCGCGAGAATATACGACTTTCGAGTCGCTTGCCCTTTATGCCGGCGCTTGGTTGGCTCAATTGATCTGGCTATAATGGCCTCTTTTCGCTTGAGAAGGGACGGGCGATGATTCGAGCGACGATTTCCGAGCTGAAGAACGGCCTGAGCGCCTACCTGCGCCGGGTCAGGTCAGGCGAATCGGTACTCGTGCTGGATCGCAAGACGCCCGTGGCGCGGCTGGTGCCCGCCGGATTCGGTGCGGAAGTTCGGGAACAACGCGCTCCGTACGAAACGGAGATGGTCAGGGAGTTGGCGGACGAAGCAAAGCTTGCGCGACTCGAACGCGCCGGTATCCTTGTCCGCCACCGGGCCGCGGAGCCACTGGATATCGTCCGCTCCTGGCAGTCCCTCGAGAACGCGGGCCTGGTCGAGGCGGTAATCGAGGGGCGCGACGAGGAATACCGGCACGGCTATCGATGAATTTCTGGGATACGTCCGCCCTGGTGGCCCTGGATTCCGGCGACACGCATGGCGAAGGCGTCAGGAGAATTCTCGAGGAAGACGGCAGCGTGGCTCTGTGGTGGGGCGCCCACGTTGAATACGCGGCCGCGGTCTCCCGGCGCGAACGCGAACGCAAACTGACCGCGCAGCAGGCGGCAACGCTGCTCCGTCGATTCAACACACTGGCGCAGAGCTGCCACGAGGTTCAGCCGGCCCCCAGGATCAGGCTGCTTGCGCAAAGGCTCCTGCGCGTGCACCCCCTGAAGGCGGCGGACGCTCTGCAGCTCGCAGCAGCCCTGGCCGTCGCCGAGGACGATCCCGCAAGTATCGGCTTTGTCTGCTTCGATACCAGGCTGAACCGGGCCGCCGCGCGCGAGGGATTCCCGATTCTCGGGCCCTAACCCGCTGTCGATCAGGAGTCCGGCGCCTACAAGCGTTGAACCGCCGACAGGGATGCCATTCTTCGGTCGAGCGTCAGAGTCTCCAGGCCCGCACGCGAATAGTCATCCGCGATAAGGCGGTCAAACAATCCCGGGCCTTTCGCTGCCGAAAGGGCGTCGATCGCGGATCGACCGTTCAGCGGAGCAACTAACCCACTCTGCAGGACGTCAAGCAAGCCGGCTCGCGCATCGCTCCTGGCAACGCCATAATGGTGCTGCACCGCAACATAGGCCTCGCCAATCACCTGGTTGGAAGCAAGAATCTCACCGTCCTGATCCCCTGCCAGGGCGCTGAGGCTGGTAATGCAGTACTCGAATTCGTCTTCCGGATCTCTCGTCAGCAAACGCACGAGAATTGAGGTATCAATCCCGAAGCGCTGGGGCATAGGCCTGCTCCCGAAAGGCTTGCAAGTCAAACGTCCCCGTTCCGCGGCGAATCTTGCCGTGTAGTGTGCCCAGGCGGGAATGGTCGATCCGTTTCGGCTTCAGAATAAAGCCGTCAGGACCTTCGTTAAGCTCCAGGCGGTCGCCCGGACCGACGCCCAGCGCATCCAGCACGCGCGCGGGAAAAGTAACCTGCCGCTTTGACGTGATCTTGACAATCATCGTGTGTCTCCTTACTAAAACCTTACTGTAGTAAGGAAGCTGAATCAAGTGGTCTATTGCACGCGATTATGCGGTTACTACGATATGCGAGATTAAGTTGCAACTTGAGCAGCGATCCAGACACCCGATTCGAACCAGGAAACACCTTTTTCTGAAACAGGCAGGTATTCCATTTCCCGTCAGACGGCCCCAACACCGGGCTTCTCCGGCAGAAGTCGAAAACGGTTGAGACTACGCCGTTTCCCGGCCGCCCATTGGGGGGAGTACCGGCCACCTTGCGTGTGGCGGCCGTTGCCCCTGTGTCCACGGCGGCCCGGCCGAGGCCGGCGCCGCCGTAAGCTGCGACCGCCACGCCCGCAAGGGCTCCACGTATGCGAGTGCACCGCTGCTTTTCGCCCCGATCGGTCGTGCGACCGATGAAGCGGCAGCCGTGGATAATCGGCGTTGTCTCGATTTCGATTCCATGGGGCCGCGCAGCATACCGCTACAAAGAGTCTTGTCAAACATCCGCCGGTTCAGGGGCGGGAGCCGAAGAGGGCGGTGCCGACGCGCACCAGGGTGGCGCCGCACTCCACGGCGGTCTCGAGATCGGCGGTCATGCCCATGGACAGGGTGTCCAGGTTCATCCCCGCATCGTTGAGTTCGTCGAAGAGAGCGCGTAGCCGCGAGTAGGCTTCGCGCGGCGCGCCGGGCAACGGGATGCCCATCAGGCCGCGCAGGCGCAGCCGGGGCTGCGCGCTGATCAGCGCCGCGAACCCGGGAACTGCTTCGCCAGGCAACGCGGGACGGACATCGTCCTCCTGCATGCGTACCTGTATGCAGACATTCAGAGGTTGTGATTCCGCCGGTCGCTGGGAATTGAGCCGCAGGGCGATTCGCTCGCGAGTCAGCGTGTGGACCCAATCGTAGTACCGGGCGGTCGCACGGGTCTTGTTGGACTGGACCTGCCCGATGAAATGCCAGCGCGCTCCCGGGTCCGTCGCCTTCATCTTGGCGATTCCCTCGTGGACATAGTTCTCGCCGAAGGCCGTCAGCCCCACCGCCGCAGCGGCGCGCACCAGGTCCTTGTCGTGGGCCTTGGTCACCGCCAGAATCCGGACCTCTTCCGGCGCGCGGCCGGCGCGCCCGGCGGCCCGGCCGATCCTCTCCCTGACGACGGCCAGGCGCGCGGCGATGTCATGAATTGGCTGATGTTTCACTCAGAGCGCGGCCGATTCAGAAGAACGAGATGCCGAGTTGCGCGTAAAACAGCCGGCCCTGCCAGGGCATGATGGAATCACTGCGGTATATCCGTCCGCAGCAGGTCTCGAATTCGCCTGGGGCGGGGTAGTTGTCCAGGATGTTCTCGGCCCCGATCCTGAGCGTATAGCGTTCGCCCAGCGAAAAGGCCGCTTCGAGGTCAAGCAGCACCTCCCCGCCGAAATCCTGCACCCGATCCAGGGCAGCGGTGCTTGCGTTGCTGTATTCCCCAAAGTAGCGGACCCGCAGCAACACATCGGCCAACCCCCAGGCGTGCCTCAGTGTGAGCGCTCCACGAACCGCCGGACTGCCTTCCTCAATGTCATGCCGGGCCTCGTCGTCCACGAACTTCCCGGTATCCGCAAACTTCGTCCGGTTGAAATTGAAAGCCGCCTGCACGGAAGTCGCTCCCAGCCGCCAGTCGAACTCGCCCGTGGCCACGAGATCAACTCCACTGGTCTCGGTAACCACATCGTTCGTGAAGAACCGCACCCGGGCGATGTCGTTGGCGCCGGGAACGCCAAGCTCGATCAGCCGCGCGGCCTGGGACGGATCAACTGTGAACTGGGATGACATCACAATGCGGTCGTCCAGCCGGACATGGTAGTAGTCGAGCGTGAGTCCGAATCCGGACAACGAGCGGGCGGCCAGGCCCAGGGTGAACGAGTCCGAGTGCTCGGGGCCGAGTGTCCCGGCGCCGAATAGCCCGGCGGCCGGATGTTCCGGGGGGAAAATGCCCTCGGACCTGGGAATGCCGTTTGCGTCGATGCGGGTAGAAACCACCGTTGTGGAAATCTGACCGGGCGTGGGCGCCCGGAAACCGGAACCCGCTGAACCGCGCAGGTTGATACCGTCGCTGACACGGAAGCGCGCAGCCGCTTTCCAGATCGCAACGCTGCCGAAATCCTGGAAATCCTCGTAACGCCCGGCCACCTCCACCAGCCACCGATCCGTCAGGTCCGCCTCCAGGTCCAGATAAGCGGCATAGCTGCCGCGGCTGCGGCGCGAAGCGAACCCCGGCGGGTAGCCGGGAAAGCCGTTCGACCCGATCGGCACGGCATTGTTGACCGGGTCGCCGGCGGGGCACAGCCTGCCTACCGCTTCAAGTCCGGGGATGCGGCACTCCACCGCGATCAGATCGTCGTCCGGATCGGCGTCCACTTCCGCCTGGGTGATTTCCAGGTTGAACGGATCGGGCACGCCGAACGGCCCCACCTCGTAGGACCTGGGGTCGCCCGCCTCGATTCGATAGCCTTCGTCGCGGTATTCAAATCCGAAGGCGACATTGACCGGGCTGGCCAGGCCAGCCTCCCACGGCCAGACAAAGTCGGCGTTAACGGCCAGTTCGTCGTTGGCCAGCGCGCCCGGCCGGAATCGGGTGGGCGTGTCGGGGCCGAGGGACGGATTGAGGGTGTTTTCGATGCGGTAGGCGATCCGGTCGAACCCGTAACCGGCCGAGAGGTCGAAGCTGAATTCCCGCGGGGCAGTGCCGCTGAGGCCGATGGTTATCGCGTAGTCCGTGACGTCGCCGGAAAACTGTGGCGTGAACCCGGCCGGATACAGGCGGGCCCTGGGATCATGAATGGAACCGTCGGCCAGGCGAACCGGCAGGAGCTGGCTGACGCCGGGGCGGCGATAGAAAAACCCTCCCGACTGATTCTTGGCGCCCCATGTGGCAAATCCGTGCAATTCGAGGCTGTCCGACAGCGGCAGCGAGGCGTTCGCGACTGCCAGCGCCTGCCGGCGATCCGGCTGGCCCCAGATCTGGGCGGGACTATGAAATTTGCGATTGCCGCCCACCCCGGCGAAATTTTCCGCATAGCGGCTGTCGAGATCGTCCGGCACGCCGTCGCTGCCGAGCGCCGCCTGCAGGACTTCGCCGGCGGGCGAATAGCGGTAGGTCAAGGCGTCGGGGCCGTAATACGTCACGCCCCCCAGCGTGACCCGGTTGCCGGTGGCTTCCAGCGGCGTCTGACCTGAGCCGGCGATAGTCAGGTCGTAGGGCTGAGAGCGGCTGGTGGGCGCCGAGTCGGAATACTGACCGCTGAAGTTCAGGAAACCGCCGTTCGGCAGGGGGAAGCCGATGTTGCCCTCCAGCGTGAACTCTTCGCCGTCTCCTTCGCCGTAGCGTCCCGACCGGGCGCGCAGCTCGGCGCCCGAATCGGCCTGCTTGAGGTTGAAATTGATCACGCCCGCAATGGCGTCCGAACCGTACTGGGCGGCGGCGCCGTCCCGGAGCACTTCCATGGACTCGATAGAAATCGACGGAATGACGCCGATGTCCGTGCCGTGGGCGCCGAAACCCCCCACCTGCATCAGCGCCGCGCGGTGGCGGCGGCGGCCGTTCATCAATACCAGCGTGTGGTGGGTATCGAGGCCGCGCATGTGGGTGGGCCGAATGAAACTCGCGCCATCGGAAATCGGGTGCCGCCGTGCAGCGAATGAAGGCACGATGGCGTTGATCGCCTCGATCAGGTCGGACGAGTTGACGCTGGAGACTTCTTCCGCGCTGAAGACGTCCACGGGGACCGCCGTATCGACGGCAGCCCGCTCGCGCCGCCGAGTGCCGATCGTCACGATCTCCTCGATCACCTCGGCTTCGGCGCTCTCACCTCGCCCCTCCTGGGCGCCCGCGTTCGCCGCCGCCATCGCCCAGAGCAGCGCAAACCCCAGGACATACGGATGCCTGCGGAGTGTCATTGTGCGTACAAGGGAAGCGCTACGAGCGCTTGGCCATGAGCTTCTCGACCAGCCTGGGGCCCTGGCCGGGGCGGCTCCAGGGGCAGACTTCGATGCAGATGGCGCAACCGTGGGTCTTGACGAAGTACGGGACGCATTTGTCGAAGTCCACGTACCAGCGCTTCTCGCCGCGAATCCATTGCTTCTCGTTGAAGATGGCATCCGGCGGGCAATCAACAACGCAGCGCCGACAGCCGACGCACAGGTCGTCCACGGCGATGTCCACCGGCTCGTCGAAAGAGAGCGGCAGGTCGGTAAGCACGGCGGCTAGCCGGAAGTTCGAACCGTGCTCCTTGCTGATCATCGATCCGTGCTTGCCCAACTGGCCGAGCCCGGCGGCAACCGCCAGCGGAATGTGCAGGATGTCGGTGCTGTTCGGGTTGCCGTAGGCCTTGGCCGGCCAGCCCAGACGGCGAATGTAACGGCCCAGCCTCAGAGCAATGCGCGAAATCTCGCGGTACGCGCGCATGACCTCCACTGCCGCAGTATCCTGCGGCACATGCGCCATCTTGCCCTGGTCCATTGAAAGACCGATGCAGATGGCCGTGCCATGGGGTGCGGAGCGTCCCGCAAACACCGCCTCGTCGGTGACCGGAGCAATGCCCACGAGGTCCGCGCCGAACTCCCGGGCGGCGGCCTTCACGCGCTCGCTCATGACGGCGGGATCCGCTTCGACCCTACGCGACGCCACCGGCCCGTTTCGCTTGCGCAATTGCCAGGTATTGGCGACAACGTGTCGGACCACGCCCCAGGGATTGATCAATCCAAAAAAATCATCCAGCGCCTGCCATTCCAGTTGCGCATTGCCGGCATTGTGAAACACGGCCGTTGCCTGGCGAAACTCCCGCTCGCCGAGGCCGTTGATCTCGTTGCCGGAGCGGGGCGGCTTGAGGTAGCCGAAGGCGTACTCGGGCGGAGGCGGGTCCTTGGGACGAATACGGCCGTTTGCGGAACTCATCGGTCTTCGCCGCCAACGCCGTCCACCCAGTACACCCTGCCCTCGCGCTCGCAGGCGCCGTAGGCCTTGCGTACGCGCCGGCCCGCCGTGAAATAGAACCAGACCATGCCGAATATGCGCCGCGCCAGCGCCCAGTCGCGCCGCAAGCGCGCTGCCAGGCGGTGCGAGCCCGCGTCGCCGTGGTCGACGGTCCGCAAACTGCCGTTCATGCTGTTCCTATTCTTGCATGGCAGCGGCGTCCGGGACATCAGGAGGGAAGGAAGACCCCGCCCAGCGGAATGGCGGTGCTCGCCCCGGTGACGGCCGGGTCGTTGCCCGGTTCACCGAGCAGCCGGGCGCGCGCCAGAAGCGCAAATCCGGCCGCCTCCACCCAGTCCGGATGCACGCCCCATTCCGCGGTCGTGACCGGCCGCGAGAAGGGACAGCGCGCCGCCAGCCGCTCCATCAGAAAGGAATTGGACGCCCCACCGCCGCAAACCGCGAGCGCCGCGCCGGCGCAAGATGAATCAACCGCATCGGCAATGCCGGCGGCGGTCAGTTCCGCCAGCGTGGCCTGCACGTCTTCGGGCGCCTTGTCCGAAATACCGGCCCGCTCCAACCAATGCAAATTGAAATGTTCCGGGCCGGTACTCTTGGGCGCAGGCGCGGAAAAATACTCGTCCGACAGCAGGCGCGTGAGCAGTTCCGCATTGACCTTGCCCGACCTCGCCCATTGCCCGTCGCGGTCATACGATTCGCCGCGGCAGGTGCGGGCCCACGCATCCAGCAGCGTGTTCCCCGGCCCGGTGTCGTAGCCCGCAACGTCCCCGTCGGCGGCCAGCACGCTCAGATTGGCGATTCCCCCGATATTGACGACCGCCCTCGTTTGTTGCGGGTGACCAAACAACCATTTGTGAAACACGGGCGCCAGGGGAGCCCCCTGGCCGCCCAGCGCCATGTCGGCGCTGCGGAACTCGCCCACCGTAATCATGCCGGTCAGGGCCGCGACGCGCGCCGGCGATCCGATCTGCACGGTGTGCGGCAAACGCGCGTCGGGCGCGTGCCAGAGAGTCTGCCCGTGACTTCCGATGGCCTCGACCTCTGCGGGATCGCAACCCGCAGCATCCAACAGCGCGAGCGCGGTTTCGGCGAATGCGGCCGCCACTTCGGCGTCCAGCGCCGCGGCTTCGGCGAGCGCACATGTCCCCTTGCTCTGCGCCGCGGTCCGCAAACGGGCGGCAAGCTCTTCGGAGTATTCGCCCTTGTGCGTGCCGGCAAGTCGCGGTTCGGCGCCCGAGCAATCCACCAGCGCCGCGTCCACGCCGTCCATGCTGGTGCCCGAAATCAGGCCGATATACAACGTTCGCATTTGACGAATCCTAGGACGGATAGATCCACGATGCGGGAAGCACCGGTCCGTCCACGCATACGCGCTTCATGGCCAGGCCATCGGGCGTATGGGCTTCGACAGTACAGCCGGCACAGCCGCCGACAGCGCAGGCCATGTATTCCTCCAGGCACAGCTCCGCATAGACGCCGAATTCCGCCGCCAGTACGGCTGCGGCCTTGAGCATCGGAGTGGGCCCGCAGGCGTACACCGCCACTTCGGGCAGACGCTCGCGCGGCAGCTCGGCAAGCCATTCATGCGCCAGCTCGGTGAGATTTCCGCGATAGCAGCCCTCCAGTCCGGCATTGCTGGCCAGATGCGAAGGCACGCCCCATCGCTGTGCACAACGCAAGCGGTTTTCGCCGCCGTGCATTTCCAGCGTAAAGGGGAACGGCAGTTCCGAACCCAGGAAAAGCCTGGGGCTCCATTTCCCGTTTCCCGCCAGCCGCTGGGCCTGGAAGAGAACCGGTGGAATACCCACCCCGCCTCCAAGCAGAAGCACGATCGGACGCGCTTCGGACAGGCTGAATCCGTGTCCGATCGGCCCCATGGAATGCAGGCGGGATCCGGGCGCGGCGCCCGAGAGCAGCGTCAGCCCCTGTCCGCCGGTCTTGTACAAGAGTTCGATCCAGCCTTCCCGGGCATCGGCAAGCATGATCGACAACGGCCGCCGCTGGAGCAACTCCGAATTGCAGCGCAGATGCACGAAGCTGCCCGGATGCGCGGCCGCGGCGCAGCGCGGCGTGCGCAAGCGGATTCGGTACTGACCGCCCGGAAATTTCCGGTGCGACAGCACCTCGCCTTCCTCGACGAAGACGGGGTCAGCGCTCATAATTCATCTGGCAGGGCGGCTAAGGCGAGTGTCGTGTGACGCGCCTCGTGGCGCGTCACTCCGGGTCCGGCATGAGCGGGTGGTCCGGCGACTCTTCCGTCAGGACATCGATCTCGATCGTCTTCAGCATCTCCATCCAGGCCCCGGGCTCAGCCGATTCATCGCGAACGACCCCGTAGCTCTTGTTGCGCGCATCCGGATTGGTAAGGGCGTCAACCGCCAGCATCGCTACGTCGGCGATCGCAACTTCGCCCGTCTCGTAGTCGGCGCGCGCCATCACGCGCAACGGTTCGCCGCCGTCCGGGGGTTCTTCCTGAAGGGCGCTGGGCCCGATCACCGTGTAATCGATGCCGCTGCGCTTGAGGTGGTTTTCCCCCATCGTCTTCCAGTGCCTGGCGCGCGCGAAAATTATCATCCGGCTGCGCCCCCGGTAGGGTCCCGCTGCCGCGGACGTCACCACGACGAAATGCCGGACCCCGGCCTCGACCGCGGCGTCCACGAGATTGACCACGCCGCCGTAGTCGACGAACTCCGGCCCGTTGCCTCCCAACAGTGATCGCGTGCCGATGGCGCAGATCAGGTAGTCCACGTCCTGCATGGCCGCAAGAACCGCATCGCGGTCGCGCACGTCCAGCTCTACCCAATCCCACTGATCGCCGTGCCGGCGCACGGCGCGATCGCGGTTGGTAGTCGTCGCGCGCACCGCATATCCCTTTTCATCAAGCAGCCGCATCGCCGCGCTGCCCGTGCGGCCGGACGCTCCGGCAACCAGGACCAGGTCCGCGGCCGGCAGGGCGCCGCTCAAAAGGAACGCCGCAGCCAGGGCAATTGCCGATCTTCCAAGCTTCATCATGCTGTCTCCTGCCAGTCTCGGGCTATCAGGCATGCGGCAAGGCTGTCGACCTCTCCCTTGCGGATCCGCCGCCCGGATTCTTTGGATGAACGCCGCTCCCGCAGCCGGGCCTGCGCCTCCCGGGTCGTGAGGTGTTCCTGAATTGTTTCCACCGACAGCCCGTAACGGTCCTGCAGGTGCTTGCGAAACCGCTTGAGCGCACCTCTCAGTTCGGGATCGGGATCGGGCGGACAGCCCAGCACCAGTACCTGCGGACTGTAGTCACGAACCAGGCGATCCAGCTCCCCCCAATGGGGTTCGCCGGCGCGGGCAGGCAGGTGCCGGCGCGGCGTGATGACGCCACCGGTCGCGGTCGCCACGCCGACGCGCTTCAATCCGAAGTCGAGGGCAATCGCAGGCTCGGTCCGCATCACGTACGCCGCGCGGGCGGAGTAATCGCGTCAGGCGTTGCCGGCTTGCAGCCCCAGCCGGGACACATCCACCCCCAGCAGCGCGGCGGAAGCGGCCCAGCGCTGCTCGTAAGGGGTCTCAAACAGGATTTCCTCCGTCGCGTCCACCACCAGCCAGGAGTTGGAGCGCAGTTCCTGTTCCAGTTGACCCTCGCCCCAGCCGGCGCAGCCAAGGGCAAGAAGCGCACGGCGCGGACCCTTGCCTCCTGCGATCGCCGACAACACGTCACGCGAGGTGGTCACCTCGATGTTGCCGCAAACCGAGATCGTGGAATCCCAGCTGCCTCCGGCCTCATGCAGCACAAATCCCCGTTCGCGGTTTACCGGTCCGCCCTTGAGGATATTCTGGTTGGCGAGGTCGCGATCTCCGCTGTCGAGCGCAAGCTGCTCGAACACCTCTCCGAGCTTCATGTCGGAGGGTCGGTTGATTACGATCCCCAGGGCGCCGTCGCTGTTGTGCCCGCACAGATAAGTTACGGTCTGGCGAAAGCGGGAATCGGGCATCGCCGGCATGGCGATGAGAAGCTTGCCGGAAAGTGAGTCTAATTCTTCCATGACGGCCGGTTTCTGCGTATCTGCCGGGATTATATCTACTGGCGCTACGGGACACTCCGGCCCACGCGCTCAAGCAGGCTGTCGAAAAGCAGGGCGGCGGCGTCCACCCCCGCCAGTTTCTGGATTTCCCGGATTCCCGTGGGGCTGGTGATGTTCACTTCGGTCAGGTAGTCGCCGATGATGTCCAGTCCGGCAAACGCGACTCCGCGAACCGCCAGCTCCGCGCCTACGCGCTCGCAGATCTGAACGTCTCGGGGCGTCAGATCGCGCACTTCCGCCCGCGCTCCGGCCATGAGGTTACCGCGATTGTCATCGGTCCGGGGCACGCGGTTCAGCGCCGGGCTCACCGGCCGGCCGTCAATCAGCAGCACCCGCCGATCGCCGTCAACGATTTCGGGCAGGTGCCGCTGCGCCATCGCATAGCGGGTTTCACCGGCGGTGATGGTCTCGAGAATCACCGCAAGGTTCTTGTCCGCTTCGTCCAAGGCAAAGATCGAATGGCCTCCCATCATGTCCAGCGGCTTGACCACGATGCGCCCATGCTCGGACAGGAAGGCGCGGATGCTATCCATCGACCGGGTTACGATCGTCGGAGGCGCGAGTTCGGGGAACCACGCGATGAACACCTTTTCGTTTACGTCGCGCAGGGCCTGGGGATCGTTTACCACCAGCGCCCCCTCGTCCTGGGCCCGCTGCAGCACGTAGGTTGCGAAGATGTACTCGGCGTTGAACGGAGGATCCTTGCGCATGAAAAGGAAATCCAGATCACCGAGGGGCATGTCGCGCGCAGCATCGAGTCGGAACCAGTCGCCGTCGTCATCGGTTACTTCAAGCGGAGCTCCCCGCCCGCAGGCGCGTCCGTCCCTGATTTCGATATCGTTCAAGGTGAAGTGATAGAGCGAAATGCCGCGCCGCCGCGCCTCTCGGAGCAGTGTCAGGGTGCTATCCTTTTGCGGCGTGATGGTACCGATAGGGTCCATGACTACGCCGAGAGTTCGGGATTTCATCTTCGGAGATCAGGAAATGACGCTGGCCGGGCACATTCTAAGTGGTTGCGTGCGAGTGAAGTGCTTAGGCTGAATCCGGATACCGGCCTGATGCAGGGCGCGCGGCAGTCGCTGTGCCCTCACCGCGACGCCCGGCCGCCGGGATCCGACATCGGCCTGCTGGTACTGCATGCCATTTCGCTGCCGCCCGGCGAGTTCGGCGGCAGCGAAATCGAGGACCTGTTCTTCGGAAGGCTCGACCCGTCGGCTCACTCCTACTTTCGGAGGCTGGCGGATTTGCGCGTATCGGCGCATTTCCTGGTGCGCCGCGATGGCGAACTGGTGCAGTTCGTGAGCGTGCTGGAGCGCGCCTGGCACGCCGGCGAGTCCGAGTTCCGTGGCCGTTCCTCCTGCAACGACTACTCCGTCGGACTGGAATTGGAGGGCGACGCGGCTACTCCTTTCACCGATAGGCAATACAATCAGGCCTGTGCCGCCATAACGGCTTTGCGGGACGGTCTGCCGTCCCTGCGGAACGCACCGGTCGTGGGACACAGCGATATTGCCCCCGGGCGCAAATGGGACCCGGGACAAACTTTCGACTGGGCGAGGCTGGCGGCGGAACTGGCCCGGGCTGGAGAGCGCGAGACATGAAACTATTGGCCCTGCTTATTGGCATATACGCTGAACGCTACCTGGCGCGATGGTCGCATCTGCGTGAGTTCCGGGGGCTGGAGGAGCAGGCGAACCAACTGGCGCAACGCCTGATTCGCCTGGACAAGCGCGCCGCGCCTTACATCGTCGCGGGCCTGACGCTGGCATGCGCAGTCCCGGTCGGAATCATTGCCTGGCTGCTGCGCGACGACTGGATGATTGCGTGGTTCGTGTTCGCGGTGATCGTCCTGTTGTTCTCCTTCGGGCCGCGCGACCTGAAGGCCGAGGCCCTCGCCTTTCACGACAAGGCCGACGCCGGCGATGCAGACGGCGCCAGGGCCCAGGCGGAAGTCATCCTCGGCGGGGGGGCGCCGGACAAGCCGAAGGACCAGGCGGCCGCAGTGGAGGAGGCAACCTACAGGAAAGCCAATAACCGGATTTTCGGCGTAATTTTCTGGTTCCTGGTGGCGGGACCGCTGGGTCCGGCTTTCGCTTTCGGCTTCCGCGTGCTGAACAGCCTGCGCCGGTACACGGCCACCCTGCCCGGCGGTGAAGAACTGCATCGGGCTACGGTCAAGCTGCACGGCGTGGTGGCCTGGGTTCCGGCCCGCATTACGTCCGCCAGCTTCGCCCTGGCCGGCAATTTCGACGACGCGGTCAACGCCTGGCGCGGCATACCAACCGACCAGCAGCCCAACCTCTTCGAAGGCACGGGCACAGTTCTCAGCGTGGTGGGCGCGCAGGCGCTGGGCGACCGCCCGGACCGGGTGCGCGGAGCGGTGGTGCTGGTGGAGCGCAGCCTGCACTGGGTCTGGGGGCCGATCGTGGCCGTGGCCGTAATCCTGGGCGTGGTGTACTAGGGCGTCCCCCGGGAGCGAGGGCGTCCCGCCCTCCGGGAAGGCGAGACGCCTTCGGCTGAGCTAAGGCTGCAGGCGCGCAGCGGACCAGGGGCCCGGAGCAAATTCACCGCCGGCCGCCGCTTCGAGATCTCTCGACCAGCAAATCCGATCATGCAGGCGCGCGCCGCCTTGCATCCATAGTTCCACCTCGCGCACCCACAGCCGGTAGCCGCCCCAGTGCGGCGGACGGTTTATGGCGCGTGGCGGCTCGCCACTGCCCCAGTCGCGGCCGTCGCCGCCGAACCGGGCCGCCGCCTCGTTCATCCGCGCCTCAAGTTCGTCCCGCGAGGAAACCGGCTTGCTCTGATCGCTGGCCCAGGCGGCGAGCTGGCTTTCCCAGCTGCGGGTAGCGAAATAAGCGTCGCTTTCGGAAGCAGGCGACATGACCGCCGGACCGCGAACGCGGGCCTGCACGCCCAGCCGGTCCCAGTGAAACAGGGCTGACGCCTCGGGACGGGTCGCAAGCTGCCGGCCCTTCGCGGACAGGTAATTTGTATAAAAAACGAGGAATCCCCTGTCTCCATCGTAGTGCTTGAGCAACACCACACGCGCATCGGCCCGGCCACTCGCATCGGTAGTTGAAAGCACAAACGAATGTGGATTCGGCCGATCGGTCAGGCCGGCGGAGGCGTCCAGCCACTCGCCCAGGACAGGGAGGGGATCTGCGGGCGGCGCCCCGCTTAAGTCAGCCATCGTCACTGGCGTCACCGGCCGCCAGCGCGGCGGCGTGATGGCGGATGTGGGCCTCAATAAAGGAACTGACGAAAAAGTAGCCGTGATCGTAGCCGCCGCGCAGGTGGAAGCTCACCTTCTGGCCGGACTCGCGGCAGGCCGCGAGGAACTGCTCGACCCTCAGTTCCTCTTCGCGGAATGGATCGGCGCTGCCGAGATCGATGCGAACCTCCAGGTCCAGCTGCGCCTTTCGCACCAGCGCGCTGGCGTCGTATTCCTGCCAGGCGGGGCCTTCCTCGCCCAGGTAGGCCGCGAAGGCCGCGCGCCCCCAGGGCGAAGAAGTGGGGTTCGCGATCGGGGCCAGAGCGGAGACGGAACGGTAGCGTCCCGGATTGCGCAGCGCGATAACGAGCGCGCCGTGCCCGCCCATGGAATGTCCGGCGATTCCGCGCCGCGCGGGATCGATCGGAAAGGACGATTCCACGAACCGCGGCAGCTCCCTGCTTACGTAGTCGTACATCCGGTAGTGCGCCGACCAGGGAGCCTGGGTCGCATTGAGGTAGAAGCCGGCTCCCGAGCCCAGAAAGTCCTCGTCGTCTTCACCCGGAATACCTGTATTTCGGGGACTGGTATCGGGCACGACCAGGGCCAGGCCGGATTCAGCGGCGAAGCGTTGGGCGCCGGCCTTGACGGTAAAGTTTTCCTCGGTGCAGGTCAGGCCGGAAAGAAAATAAAGTGCCGGCGCCCTGCCGCCTTCCGCCAGGCCCGGCGGCAGGAACAAAGCGAAACGCATCGGACAGCCGCAGGTCGCCGAGTCGTGTTCGACCGTAAGCTGCCGGCCTTCGTGGCACCGGCTCTCCGCCAGGATTCTCACAGGCAGGCGATCAGAAATAGACCACCGAGCGAATGCTTTCACCCTCGTGCATCAGGTGGAAGGCATCGTTGATGTCGTCGAGCTGCATCGTGTGCGTGATCATCCGGTCCACTTCGATTTCCCCGCCCATGTACTGGTCCACCATGCCCGGGAGATCGCTGCGCCCGCGCACACCGCCGAATGCCGTGCCGCGCCACACGCGCCCCGTTACAAGCTGAAACGGCCGCGTGGCGATTTCCTGCCCGGCGCCGGCCACGCCTATGATGGTGCTTTCGCCCCAACCCTTGTGGCAGCATTCAAGCGCGGCGCGCATCAGTTCCACGTTGCCCACGCACTCGAACGAGTAGTCCACGCCGCCACCGGTCAAATCCACGATGACCTCCTGTATCGGCGCATCGTGGTCCTTCGGATTCACGAAGTCGGTAGCGCCCAGCTGGCCGGCCATCTCGAACTTGGACGGATTGACGTCGATGCCGATGATGCGCTCCGCGCGGGCCATGACCGCCCCCTGGATGACGCTCAGGCCGATACCGCCCAGACCGAAAACAGCCACCGTGGATCCGGCGCGCACCCTGGCCGTGTTGAGCACCGCCCCTATGCCTGTTGTGATGCCGCAACCCAACAGGCAGACCTTGTCCAGCGGCGCGGCCGGATTGACCTTGGCCAGGGCGATCTCCGGCAGGACCGTGTACTCCGAAAAAGTGGAGGTGCCCATATAGTGCAGGACGGTCTTGCCGCCTGAGGAAAAGCGGCTGCTGCCGTCCGGCATCAGGCCCTGTCCCTGCGTAACGCGAATGGCCTGGCACAGATTGGTCAGGCCGGACGTGCAGAAATCGCATTCGCGGCATTCCGGGGTATACAGCGGAATGACATGGTCGCCGGGCTTGACGCTGCTTACGCCGGCGCCCACCTCTTCGACGATGCCACCGCCTTCGTGGCCGAGTATGGCGGGAAACGCGCCCTCGGGATCGTCACCCGATAACGTGTAGGCATCGGTGTGACAGACGCCGGTCGCGACGATTCGCACCAGCGCCTCGCCCTCGCGCGGACCTTCCACTTCCACGGTCTCGACCCGCAGCGGCTCTCCCGCGGCCCAGGCTACGGCTGCGCGTGCTTTCATTGCCCTTTCCCCTTCAAGCTTGCAATTGCACGGAATTGTAAAGTGCAATCGGAAGGTGGGCGGGACGTCCTCGCTCCGTCAGGCGACGCGGTCGGGCGGCTCCTCACCGGCGAAGAAACGATCCAGGTTTTCCTTCACCCGCATTCCCATTGCCTCGCGGGTCTCGCGCGTCGCGCTGCCCAGGTGCGGAAGCAGTACCACCCGGCCGATTTCCTTCAGTTCCGCGGGGACCTCCGGTTCGCGTGCGTAGACATCCAGGCCGGCTGCGGCCAGGCGTTCCGAACGCAGCGCCCTGGCAAGCGCATGTTCGTCCACAAGCGCTCCGCGCGCGGTGTTGATGAGTATCGCCCCCGGGCGCATGCGCGCCAATTGCGGCTCGCCGATCATCCCTTCCGTTTCGGGGGTGACGGGGCAGTGCAGCGACACGAAGTCGCTGGTCTCCAGCAGCTCGTCCAGGCCGGTGCAGACCTCGACGCCCAGTCCGCGCGCCTCTTCGTCCGACGGAGGCCGGGGATCAAAGACACGCACGCGCATCCCGAATCCCTGCCCCGCCCGCTGCGCCACGGCCCGCCCGATCCGCCCGAATCCCACCAGGCCCAGGGTCTTGCCGCTGACCCGAACGCCCGGAATATGGGTCGGCCGCCAACCCGCCCAGTCACCCGCCCTTAGCCTGCGGTCGCCGCTAACCACGCCTCGCGCCGCCGCCAGCATCAGCGCCATGGCCAGGTCGGCGGTGCAATCGGTAAGCACATCCGGCGTGTTGGTAACCACGATGCCCGAGCGCCGGGCGGCATCCAGGTCGATGTGTTCAAAGCCAACGCCGAAGTTGGCCAGAATCCGGGTGCGCGGCGACGGCACGCGAAGCACGTCGGAATCCAGCCGATCCGTCACGGTGGGACAGAAACCGTCGGCGCGACGCAGGGCCTGGCGCATGGCTGCCGCGCTCATCGGGTGGTCCCGGACATTCGACCAGACTTCATAGTGCTCATCGAGGAGCGACTCGATGCCTTTCGGCCAGCGCCGGCTGAGGACGATCCTTGCCCTGGGTTTCATCTCTGCCTGGTGTCGTGACAGGACACTAGTCGCGCGCAGCCAGGTAGCGGCGGCCGCTTTCCATCAGCCGCACGAAAGCCGACTCGTCGCCATCGCCAACGATTCGGGAGAGCTTGTCGACGGAGGACATCAACTCGCCGAGTACTTCCCCGCCATGCGGATTCAGCCGCTGGATCTCGAAGTAAAGGTGCGGGTTGTCCCCGGCCACCGCGCGGGCGACGTCGAGCTGAGCGTCAAAGGTGGTGCTCGACAGGCGGGCCAGCACCGGCGCCTGCTCGCCGCTTTCCTCCAGCGCGTGGATGAACGCCAGGTTGATCGCGTGGGAGACTCCCAGCACCCAGGCGATGAGCCGGTCGTGCTCCTCCAGCGGCACCTGCAGAATTTCGGCCATCGTGCCGCCGAACACCTGGGCAGCGGACCGGGCTGCCGCCGGCGCGCCGACGTCCATCAGCAATATGTGACAGCCGGACAGCAGGTCGGTATCGGGTCCGAACATCGGGTGGATCGAAGCCGCCTGCATTCCGTCGGCAGCCATGCTCCTCAACACGTTCCTTACCGGGTTCTTGATCGAAGCGATGTCGAAGATCAGTCCGGCATGGCGCGCCCGGTGCATGTCCGCAAGAATGCCGGCGCTGGCCGCTACCGGCGCGGCAACGACCGTGAGCTCGAAGTCGCCGGAAGCGTCGCGCCAGTCCTCCACGTGGGGGAGCTTCCTGGGCGGACTGTGCGGATCGGCGACCGTTACCGCATAACCCTGCGATCCCAGGAATTCACAAAACCAGCGGCCCATCTGACCGCCGCCACCCACGACCAGCGCCCGGTGGCCCTGGCCCTGGCCCCGAGCCTGCAGCCGCACCCGCTCCTGGCGCGACAGCGACGCGTTGATCAGCAGACGCACGATGTCCTCGGCCAGATCGCCCGGCAGACCCGCCTTTTCAGCCTGGTCGCGGGCCCGGGTCACCACGCGCACCTCCTGGGCGAAATCGCGCGAGGGAACGCCCGCGTCGTGCTTGACCTTGCCGACTTGCGCGGAGATGTCCTGGCGCCGCGCGAGCAGGCCGATGATCTGGCGGTCGATGGCGCCTAGCTGCTTTCTGAGGTCTTCCAGGTTCGGCATGGGACAAGCGGATCGCGGCGAACGGCGAATTGTACGGGCGTACGCCCGCCCGGGCTTTTCCCGTGCGCCGTCGTGATTACTCGCTTGCCGAAGTTGCGTCCAGGTTCAGCGCCGAGACGACCGAACTGAAGGGCACAAGCTTGAAGTTCTGTTTTTCTTCCGGCCGGCGGTTGAAACCGTCCTGCACGACCAGCACGCCCTGCTCGAGTCCCGTCCCGAGGTTGACGGCGCTGACCGCGAGGCCGTCGGTCTCCTCGGCGCCGTCGATCCCCGATGCGGGATTGTCGGCGATCCGCACGGAGCCGAGATAGCGGTCGCCGTCATTGAGGTCGTAGAAGGCATAGGTATAGTCGCCCTGGCTGGAAGCGACCAGAATCGCGTGTCCCTGCCGGGTCCGATATATGTCCAGCCCCTCCACGTCGGCGGTAAGGCGATCCGAATCCACCGAGTCAAGAAGCGTCTTCTCTCCAGATCCTCCCGCGCGCGCCGGCATCTTCCAGATACCGTGCTCTTCCTCGCCGATGTAGGCGACCCCCGTACGGTCGTCGACAACACAGCCCTCGGGCTTGGTCGGTAGCGAGAACCGATCGATGCGTTCCGGCTTCAGTTCGCCTCCATTGTTCAGACGCCAGATCTCGTATTCTCCGCCGCTGCCGTTCACATAGGCGTAGGCGATGCCGGCGGCGTCCAGGTGCATGCAGATGCCGTAGGGATCATCAATCTCGAGCGCCTGCGCCAATGCCAGCTCTACCCGCCCTTCTCCGGACACTCGATAGATGTCCATCGCGACCTCGCTGCGGTTGGTGGCGACCGCCAGAGTCGCCGGACCGCCCGCCATCGCAACGCCCTGGCGCAAATCCACGTTGTTCACGCGCCCGCGCGCCAGAAACTGCACTTCCCGCCCGGAAAGGTCGTAGACCGACAAGCCGCGACGCTTGTCGGTACCCAGGACCAGGCTCAGCGAAGCGTCTTCGGGATGTATCCAGATTGCCGGATCGTCCGCGGCGTCGCCCTCGCCCCGTACCGGCTCGGTCTCAACGATGGCATGAACGGCGGGAAGATCAGTGCGTGCGGATACCCCCGGCTCCTCCGAGCAGCCGCCCGTGAGGCCGCCTGTCATCAACGCGGCCAAACCCGCCGCCGTCAGGACGCGGCGCTTGCGAACTCCGAACGGCATCAGAAGCTGCGGTATGAAATCCCGAACACGTACGAGCGTCCGATTTCGTCGTACTGGCCGTTGTAGCGCGAACGGCCATAGTAGCGATAGTTGGGCTCCTCGCCGAGGTTCATGGCGTTGAAGTAGAGCTGAAGCTGCTCGTTCACGTCGTACTTGACGGTAAGGTCGATCTGGTGATGGCCGTCCTCGTACAGGTCGTTGCTCTGGTCCGCGAGGTTGATCTCGGCAATACGATTGCCGATGAAGGCCGAAGACAGCCTGACGCTCCAACCGTAATTCTCGTAACCGACCACGAAGTTGGCGACCAGGTTCGCCTGCAACGGCAAGCGGGACTCGTTGCCACGATCCGCATCCGGCCCCAGGCCGAGGTCGGCATCGCTGTCGGTGATCGTGGCATTGGCCATCAATATCAATCCGTTCAGCGGCCCGGGCAATTCGGTGAACTGGCGGGTCCATCCCAGTTCCAGCCCGTAGAGGTTGGCCGACTGGCCGTTGAGGGGCTTGAATACCTCGAGGTCCGTCACCGCGATGTTCCCCGCGAATTCCGACGGGTCCGCGATGGAACTCACGTCGGCATCGAACACGAAATCGTCGATGCGCTTGTAGAAGGCGCCGGCGCTGAGCACGCCCATGTTGCCGGGGTAGTACTCCACGGAGAAATCCAGGTTGCGCGACTTGTAGGGCTTGAGTTCCGGGTTGCCGGCTTCCACCGCCATCTCGATCGTGTCGTCATCCTGCTCGATTTCGATGGCACCTGGGGTGGGGTTGAGGTCGCCGAACGACGGCCTCGCGATCGAATGGGTATAGGCCCCGCGCAGGATCAGGTTCTTCGAAAGCTTGTAGCGCAGATTGATGCTGGGCAGAACGCTGCCGTAACCGCTCTCGTAGCGGGACTCGGAGATCTGCACGTCGTCCTGGCCGTCCACGTCCACTTCGCGAACGTAGGCGCCTTTGGCGGTGAAGTCCGTACCTTCGTAGCGGACTCCGTACACGAGGCGCAGATTATTCAGGTCGATCCTTTGCATCAGGTAAAGCGCGGACACGTTTTCCTCGATGTCGTAGTCGGCTGCCGAACCGACCCGCGACCCGTCCACGTCCATGATGAACGGACAGGCGTCTTCGTTGTAGCTCTCCAGCATGCAGGCCGAGGATCCGCCGATGTTCCCCCAGACGAAACTGCGCTGCAGCCCGGGGGACACGTACGGCCCGTAGGTCCCCAGCATGTAGTCGGTCGAGCCGGACACGAACTGGTCCAGCGTGGGCGCCAAGCCGAAGGCATCGTCAAAATCCTCGAAGATCCGTAAACCCGCGTCCCGGTTCTTGTCGCGCGCCCGGTATTTTGCGCCGAAACGGATGTAGCCGGGGTGTCCGCCGAAGGTCATGTCGCGGGTAACGTCAAACCTGAAGGCGGTCTCCTCGTCGTTGGTGAAATTATCCTCGATGGCGATCTCGTCCAGCTCGAAGTTCTCCGGCATGGCGCCATCGGCGCTGAAGGAAAGCGACGGCACGCGGCCGAGGTTCTCATACCGCGTGTATCCCACCCCGTTCATCTCGAACTGAGAATCGATACGGCCGGGTTCCTCTTCGCTGGCCTCCGAGTACCCGGCGCTGTATTCCACCGTCCAGTCTCCGATCAGGTTCTCGCCGCCGACAAGCACCGAGAGGATTTCCTGCGCCTCGTAGCGGTCCTTCAGCTCGCGCTGCAAACGCGTGTCCGTAGCAGTGAGGCTGTCGCTGTCGTATTCCACGTCGCCCCTGTCGAGCTTGAACTCGATCCGGTTGCGGAGCTCCAGATCGGAGAAGTCGCTGTACAGCGTGCGCATGTAGTAGCTCGAGGTCTCGCTGGCGCGAAAGTCCAGGTTGAGCGCCAGGCCGTTCCGCTCGCGCGTGATCTCGTAATTGCGCTTCTCCAGTTCTTCGTGATAGCGCACCCCGCCGTCTTCCTCCCAGCCGCCGTCGGCTTCGAGATTGTCGGTGCCGAATTCCCGCTCGTTGGTGGAAACGCTCATCGCCAGACCGAGTTCGCCGCCGGCGAAGTCGAAGGCGTTGGTGAAGGTCCCGGAGAACTTGTGGCCCCGGCTGCCCTGCAGATCGTTGTAGAAGGACTGGCCCTTGAGCTTGTAGCTCATGCCCTCGCGATCGAACGCGCTCAGGCTCTTGATGTTGATGGTGCCGCCTATCGCGTCGCCGTCCTGATCCGGGGTCAGCGTCTTGGTCACCTCCAGGCTCTCCACCAGGTCGGAGGGGATCACGTCCAGGGCCACGTTGCGGCGGTCGCTTTCCGGCGCCGGAACGTTCAGGCCGTTGATGCTGGCCACGTTGAGCTGAGGATCGATGCCGCGCACGCCCACGAAACGCCCCTCACCCTGGTCGCGTTCGATGAACACACCGTTTATTCGCTGCAGGGCCTCGCTCACGTTTTCGTCGGGGAACTGGCCTATCGAATCGCTGGTGACGACGGAAATCAGGTTGTCGGCGGAACGCATGCGGTTGATCGCGCCATAAGCGCCGGCCGCCTGGCCCACAACGATGATGTTCTCCATCTGACCAACCTGAGAGCCGATCCGTACGTTGGCCCGCTCGGTGTCGTCATCGCGCACGGCCACGCCGACCGAAACCGGCTCGGCCCCTACATAACTGACTTCCAGCCGGTACTCCCCGGCCGGCACACTCTGAAAACGGAAGCGGCCCGCGGAATCCGTAACGCGCTCGACGTTCAATTCCGGCAGCGAGACGATGGCTCCCTCGAAGAACACTTCGCCGGACTGATCGCTGACGCGACCTTCGACGACTCCTTCGGCAAGAACGCCGGATACCGGCACGAGCAGAAACAACCCTGCAAATATGACAGGGCGGAAAAAGGATGGGTATCGAGGCATGGCGCAATCTCCCGGATTGACGCTTACAGGACGACGTATAGACAAGCGGGAAGTTTCGGGGCCGGCAAAGTCAACAACGTGACAGATTTGTGACGTTACGGTTACAGCGCCCCGGATAGTCCGGCGCCGCATCAAACGACACTAGTGGACACGTGCGCTTTGCGGTACATTGACCCGCTTGCGGAGACTTGCCATGAACCCAACACGCCGGCTCGCGACAATGGCCGCCCTGCTCGCACTCAACCCGGGCTGGGCGCAGGACACCGATGCGACCGTCGAGCCGCCGGCGCTGACCGTAATCGTTGTGGTGGACCAGTTGACCGCCGACCGCACCCGCGAATGGGCGCACAAGGCCTCTTCCTCCGGCTTTCGGAGGCTGTGGCGGGGGGGCGTCGTGTACGGCAACGCCGCTTACGATCATGCCACCAGCGCCACCGCGCCCGGCCATGCCACGATCGCTACGGGCGTCCACCCCTCGAAGCACGGGGTGATCTCGAATTTCTGGTACGAACGCGATGTCGGGCGGCCCTTTCCCAGCGTATGGGACAGGGAGCATGGAGTCTCCCCGGCGCGCCTGGCCGCACCCACGCTGGCCGACATCCTTGACTCCCGCCATCAGGGACGCGCGAAGATCTTCTCGGTCTCGATCAAGGACCGGGGAGCCGCGTTCATCGCCGGACGGCAGGGCAAGGCTTTCTGGTATTCCGTGGGCAGCGGGGGCTTCGTAACCAGCAGCTTCTACTACCCCGAAGTGTCTCGGCCGGAATGGCTCTCCGCATACAACCAGACGTCCTACGGGCAGGTGCCGGCAGCGTGGGAATTACTCATGCCCGGCGAAGCCTACGCGCACGAGGACGACCGGCGCCATGAGAGGCCGCCGCAAGGCTGGACCCGGGTCTTCCCTCATGAATACGCCCCCGCGGGAACGCGCCTGTACTACGACCAGTTACGCTACGCGCCCGACGGTGACCGGATCACCATGGGCCTGGCGCAGGTCATCATCGAGAACGAGTCGCTGGGCGAGGACGAGGTTCCGGACCTGCTCTCCGTAAGTCTTTCCGCCACCGACCGCATCGGCCACGCTTTCGGGCCCGGCAGCCGCGAGGCCGAGGATAATCTCCACCGGCTGGACCGGCTGCTGTCGGAGTTTCTGGACTACCTGGACAGCCGCGTTGGTCCGGGGCGCTACCTTCTGGCGCTGAGTTCGGATCACGGTATGCGGCCGATTCCGGAGTACGTGCCCGGCGCCGATCCCGAGGCGACGCGGATTTTCTCAAGGCGCCTTACCGAGGCCCTGAACCGCCAATTGAGTACCGGCCTCAACACGATTGGCGCGCAGGATTTCAGGGTGGTCCAGGGCCTGAACCGCCAATTGAGCTCCGAGCTCAACGTGGATGAAGACCTGGTGACGGGCATCGTGATGCCGTGGGCGTACTTCAACCTTGCGGCCATAGAGCGCCTCGGCCTCGACCTCGATTCGATCAGCCAAGTGGCCGGCGAATGGCTGGAAGCGCGTCCCGAAATCGCCCGGACAGTACCGGCTTCGCGCCTGGATGACTGCGGCGACGACCGGATTTGCGAACTGATCCGCAACGTCTGGTTCAGCGGGCGCAGCGGGGAGATGTACGTGGTGGAATCGCAAAACAGTTTTGTCAGCGCGGATCCTCCCGTTTACGCGGCCAGCCACGGATCGCCGTACGTGTCCGACCTGCGTGTGCCCGTCCTGTTCTACGGCGCTAACCTGAAACCGGCGATCGTTGACCGGCGGGTCACTCCGCGTCACATTGCGCCGACGCTGGCCCGGGCCCTGGGCCTGCCTTTATTGGAAGGTTGGCAGGAGCCGCTGGCCGAGGTCGCGGTCGAACCGACCGTGACAGTCGAGCCGGCGGAACCGCAATAGCGGAATCGGCAACAGACATTCATGACGAGACAGTGGGAGAGACTTCGGTGATTTCAAGCCAATCGACGGGCCGGCGACTGCCGGCAGCTGCTGCCGCCCTGCTTGCCTGCTCGGTGGGCTGGAGCATGGAAAACACAGCCGAGCCACCGTTTGAGGACAAGTTCCGGCAACTCGAAGAAATACTACCGACCGCCAACGCGTACCGGAATTCCGCCGGGCAACCGGGCCACGCTTACTGGCAGCAGCAGGTGGACTACTCGATTTCGGCAGTTCTGGATGAGGACGAGCAACGGATCACCGCTACCCAGACCGTCACGTATCACAACAACTCGCCCGACACGCTCACCTATCTGTGGCTGCATCTTGACCAGAACCGGTTCCGCGAGGACTCCATCGCGGAGCTGAGCCGCACGTTCGAAGAGTCTTCTCCGGCGGGGGGCGAAGGCGCGAGCGACACGGCCCGGATCAGCCTGGGGAACCTTCGCCGGCTGCACTACATGGATGACGAGGAGCTGGGGTTCGAGATACGCGCGGTAACCGATGGAAACGGCGAGCCCATGCAGCACGTGATTGTCGGCACCCTGATGCGGGTGGACCTTGCGGCGCCGCTTGCGACCGGCCAACGGACCGAATTCACGGTCGATTTCGCATACAACATCGTGCATGGCTCCGCGTTCCGGGCGCGCGGCGGCTACGAGCATTTCCCCGACGATGCGCGCACCGGCGGCAATCACATCTTCGCCATCGCGCAATGGTTCCCGCGCCTGGCCGCGTACACCGACTACGAGGGCTGGACCAACAAGGAGTTCCTGGGTTCGGGCGAATTCACGCTGGAATTCGGCGACTATGAAGTTTCGATCACGGTGCCCGAGGACCATATCGTGGCCGCCACCGGCGAACTGACCAACGGCGAGGAAGTGCTGACCGCCGAGCAGCGGGCGCGCCTGAAGCAGGCAGAGACCGCCGAACGGCCGGTCTTCATCGTCACGCCCGACGAGGCGCGCGAGAACGAACGCGACGGCGCCTCCGAAACCGCCACCTGGCGTTTTTCCGCGACCAACGTGCGCGATTTCGCCTGGGCCTCGTCGCGCAAGTTCATCTGGGACGCCAGGGGCATGCAGCAGCCCGGCGCCGATCAGGAACAGGTCATGGCCATGTCCTTCTACCCGAAGGAGGGCGGGACGCTGTGGTCGGACTATTCCACCGAGGTCGTGATTCACGCGCTCGAGGTCTACACCCGGTTCACATTCGATTACCCCTATCCCACCGCCCAGTCCGTCAGCGTGGGATTCCTCGGTGGCATGGAATACCCGATGATCACCTTCAACGGCCCGCGGACCACCTTGCGGGACGACGGATCGCGCACCTACAGCCTTGCGGACAAGAGCTTCCTTGTCGGCGTAATCATTCACGAGATCGGACATTTCTTCTTCCCGATGATCGTGAATTCCGACGAGCGCCAATGGACCTGGATGGACGAAGGCCTGAACAGCTACCTGGACGCCGTGGCGGGTCGCGAGTGGGACCCGGCACTCAACTGGGCGGTAGAGCCACGCGACATGACCGACTACATGCGCTCGACCGACCAGGTCCCGATCATGACCCAGTCGGACAGCGTGCTGCAGTTCGGGGCCAACGCCTACGGCAAACCGACGGCGGCGCTGAACATCCTGCGCGAAACGATACTCGGGCGCGAGCTGTTCGATTTCGCGCTGAAGGAATACGCCCGCCGCTGGAAATTCAAGCGGCCGACGCCGGCGGATTTCTTCCGCACCATGGAAGAGGCCTCCGGAGTGGACCTGGACTGGTTCTGGCGCGGCTGGTTCTACACCACCGACCATGTCGACATCTCGCTCGACCGGGTCTACGAAATGCGCCTGGACACCGAAGACCCGGACGTGGACTACGCCCGGCTTCGCGTGATCGAGGAGTCCGAGCCGCCGTCCGTATTCGTCGAGAAGAACATGGCGGAGGGCAGGCGCACCTGGGTCGAAAGGAACCCGGACGTGCGCGACTTCTACGATGAGAACGACGAATTCACGGTAACCGGCGTGGAGCGCAAGCGCTACGAGGAATTCCTGGCGGGACTGGAGGACTGGGAACGCGCCACGCTGGAGCGGGCGGTGGACGAGGACCTCAACTACTACATCCTTGAGTTTTCCAATCCCGGCGGGCTGGTCATGCCCATCCTTCTGCAGGTCGAATACGTCGGCGGCGGACAGGAGCGGATCACCCTGCCGGCCGAAACCTGGCGGCGCGCGCCGCACGGCCTGAAAAAGCTCCTGGTGTCCCCGGAGAAGATCAGCAGCATCGTGGTGGACCCGATGTGGGAAACCGCCGACGCGAACATCGAGAACAACTACTATCCCAGGCGCATCATTCCATCGCGGATCGAGAGCTTCAAACGGCCGCCGTCGGGGAGCCTGGCCGACCGCGACATCATGCACAACATCCGGAGCGAGGAGAAGGAATGACGATGTAATACGTCGATGGTCACCTGCTGGCCGTTTCGTCAGGGCTTGCGTCCGACCATCAGCGTGTTGGGAATGTCGCGCCAGGCACAGGTGGCGTCAAAGCCGGCGTCGTTCATGGCTTCCAGCTCGCTTTCCAGCGGGAAATAGGTATCTTCGCCGGCCCATTCCCGGAAGTGCTCGTAGGCACGGCCCTTCTCGATACCGCATGAAACCAGGTGGGCCGCCCATTTCGCGTAGTCTTCGCTGCGGCGCGGCTCTCCGGCCGGCATGGTGATGTCGGCGTTGACCAGCACGCCACCCGGGGGCAGCGCCTTGAAGATTCGCTTGTACAGACCTTTCTTTTCGGACATGGCCGGTACATGATGCAGCGCCAGCGAAGCCGCGACGGCATCGCATTCCGGCAGCGGATCATGGAATGACTGCCGCCGAAAACGCGCCCTTTCGCCGAAACGCTTCAGCCGCACCCGGGCCTGGGCAAGCATCTCCGGGTCCACGTCCAGCAACACGACCGTAGTCGTCGCGCTGCTCTCCAGTATGGCTTCGGAAAGGGCGCCGGTTCCGGCCCCAAGATCCAGCGCCCGCCGCGGTTTCACCCGGGCCACCTCCTCGGCGGCCCTGGTCAGGACCTGCCCATAACCGGGAATCCAGGTGCGAATGGTTCGATCATAGCCCTCGATTTCCAGGCGAAGATGCTGCCTTACGGAATGACTCATGCTTGCTTGCCCGGTTGAAATTGCGGCTGCCGATCGCAGGCGCTGCCTGCGCCTGAAGCCTATTTTCGCATCGCAATGCAACAGCGGCGTTCTTCCGACTCCCGGTCCTTGCGGGTATCCTTTCGCCCGCGGGGGAGAATTGCGCGGTGGCTGAACAGGACATCATCGACCACAAGGGCTATCGGCGAGGCGTTGGTATCGTCGTCTGGGATGGCCGCGACAGGGTGTTGCTGGCGCGCCGCAGCGATCATCGCGGCTGGCAATTCCCCCAGGGCGGCATCCGGGAGGGCGAGCCTCCCCGCGCGGCCATGTACCGCGAACTCGAGGAAGAACTGGGACTGCAACCTTCGCAGGTCAGGGAAGTGGCGCGCATGGACCGGTGGGTGAACTACAAACTGCCGCCGCGTTACAGGCGCTCACAATCGCCACGCTGCATCGGGCAAAAACAGCTCTGGTGGCTGCTCAAGGCCACCTGCGATGACGACTGCATTCGTCCCGACCTCGCCGCGGAACCGGAATTCGATGCCTGGAAGTGGGTGGACTACTGGTTGCCTGCAGACGAAGTCGTGTCTTTCAAGCGTTCCGTTTACCGGCAGGTACTGGCGGAATTCGAGGAGCGCGTCGGCCGGCTGACGAACAGCAATATACGGTAAAGTAAGGGTCAGGTTGGGTTCCCGGGAACGGTTTTGCTGGGCCGAAACAAGGTTCTTGTATGGCGCGGGCGCTATTCCGTAGCGTTTGTTCTGATTGTTGCCTTTGTCTTCGCGGGCGGAGGCATGGTCGGCTGGTGGCTGCAGTACAGCCTTACCAGCGACAGAATGGCCGCCATGCAGGCTCGAATAGAAAACCTGGAACTGCGCAACCACGAGCTCAACCAGATGATCGACGAGGAGGCCGTGGCTGCCCTTCGTTCCCAGGTCGGCGACCTGCAGGGTCAGGTCATGAATCAGCGCATGACCATCTATGGTCTCCAGGAGATCATTACGCCCCAGGAAGCCCGCGCAGGATTGAGGATTCATTCCGTGAATGTCGAACCGGGTGGGGACGCCCAGGATTACAGGCTGAGCGTGGGTCTGACGCAGGCGCTGTTGTCGAAGGCCGAGCGCTGCCGCGGTCATCTGGAGCTGGCGTTCGCGGGGACCATGGACGGCGCCGGCCACGAACTGGGTCTGCATGAGATCAGCCAGCTGAATGCGAGTCGGATAGAATTCAATTTCGAGAGCAGTACTGAACTTAGCGCGAACCTGACCTTGCCCGAGAAATTTCAACCCAGCAAGATCCGGGTGCGCGTAACGCCCAGACCGGAAGAACAGCACAGCTTCGAACGTGAATTTCCGTGGGCCCCGCTGGCACCAAGAACATGAAGAATCGATTGAGCAATGCGGTTACGACGCTGGTCGGTGCGGATGCCACGATTGCGGGCAATATTGATTTCGACCGCGGCTGTCATGTGAGTGGAACCGTCAAGGGCGACGTTTCCGCGCCGGGCAACAAGAAAAGCGAACTCACGGTCGCCCAGACCGGTCGCATAGAGGGCAACGCCAAGGCCGCACGCATGCTGATACAGGGCACGGTCGTGGGCGATCTGTCCTGCAGTGGAACGGTAACACTCACATCGACCGCGCGCGTCAAGGGTTCGATTGAATACGGGCAGCTGGAAATCGAAAAAGGCGCAGTCATCAAGGGCCAGCTGCTCACACGTTCGGCCGGTACTGCCAGAAGTGCGGCGGCGGCCGTACCCCGCCCGGATTCCAGGCCCGCAGAGCGGGTGCAAGCGTCCCTGGGTTGAGAGGCCGGAATGGAACCGCAATATTTCGGCGAGGAACAGGGCGCGGCTCCGCTGGTCTTTACCGAGGCCGCGGCGCGCAAGGTAGGGCAACTGCTTCAGGACGAAGCCAACCCCGACCTCATGCTGCGGGTCTATATCTCCGGCGGGGGTTGTTCGGGGTTTCAGTACGGTTTTACCTTCGACGAGAAACGCGAAGAGGGCGACTCCTCGGTGGAGCAACTGGGTGTAACTCTTCTGGTGGACCCCACCAGCCTGCAATACCTGGAGGGAGCGGAGATTGACTTCAAGGACGACTTGAGTGGCGCACGCTTCGTCATCCGCAATCCGAACGCGCAGAGCACATGCGGGTGCGGATCGAGCTTCTCCGCCTGAGTTCCGCTATCGTGAAACAGCGCCTGCATGATGCAACCGCCGCGTCATTCCGGCAATGACACCGGTACTGGCCAGCGCTCTGCCTTCACTCCCCCCCGCCCCCGACAACGAACCGCCCGCAGACGCACCCGTTTGGGTAGCCGGGAAAACGGTCGAAGAGCACTCCTTTTCGGTGACGGCCAGCTTCGATTGCCCTCCCGATACCATCGGAGGGCACCTGCAGGTGTCCATCTCCGATACGACGGTGCGCGCCGCTTTCTCGGCGGAGGAAAACACCTGGCGGAGATTGCTTTCACTTCGCGTTCCGGCCCGGCAGCTGCGCGGCCTGAGACCCGAAGTCTTCTGTCCCGATCCCGGACCGGGTCCCGGACCGGTGCTGCGGCTTGAGTCGAAATTCACTGCCCAGGGCGCCCTGGTATGCCGGGCTGCGACAGGTGGGCAAACGACCGCGCAGACCTCCGTTGCGCTGGACGCCTGGATGCGCTGTCCTCCCCTGCCGGAGCTACAGCCCGCATGGAAGGAGGGCGTCCCGCCTCAAGCCCGCGAACGAGGGCTTCCCGCCCTCAAGACGCATTAACGCAAGCGATCCTGCAAATCGGCCAGCGCACCTGACCCCGGGCAAAGTCGTTCGTACGGCAACTCCGCCAGCGGCGTGTCCCCCAGCCGCGCAAGTGCATGCATGTCGGGGGCGCCCTCCTCGACGTACAGCAGGCCAGTCACCACCTCTCCCTTGCCCTGGCGCCGGCTGAGATAGGCGTAGGCCTCCCCACGGTCGCTTGCGTCGTACTCCTGGTCCAGCCTGCGCAGCAGAATGCTGCTTCCGCCATGCAACTGAACCTGCTGCGTTTCGCCCACGCCGACTTCGGCCCTGATTTCCACCTCGGGGGGAATGAAGTCCGTATGGCCTATCGGATATGCGTTCTCGCGCGTAAAGCGGTAGCTCTTGGTTGAGCCCTCGTGGTCGTTGAAGGTGACGCAGGGCGAAATAACGTCGATCATCGCAAACCCGCGATGCGAGAGTCCTGCCTTGAGCAGCGGCACCAGCTGCTCACGGTCTCCCGAAAACCCGCGGGCCACAAAACCGCATCCCGAGGCAATAGCCAGCAGGCAGGGATCGATGGGCTGCTGCTCGTTGACCTCGCCGCGCTTGGCGGTGCTGCCGCTGTCGGCGGATGCGGAGAACTGGCCCTTGGTAAGCCCGTACACGCCGTTGTCCTCGATCAGGTACAGCATGTTGAGATTCCGGCGCATGGCGTGAACGAACTGGCCGATGCCGATGGACAGCGAATCGCCGTCGCCGGATATGCCGATGTACTGGAGCCTGCCATTGACCGCCGCTGCGCCGGTGGACACCGACGGCATGCGCCCGTGGACCGAATTGAAGCCGTGAGAGGACGACGCAAAATACGCCGGGGTCTTGGACGAACATCCGATTCCGCTGAGCTTGCCCATGCGGTGGGGCGGGATGGAAAGCTCGAAGGCGGCCTGGATCAATGCACCGGTAATCGAGTCGTGCCCGCAGCCGGCGCACAGTGTCGACATGCCGCCCACGTAGTCGCGCGTGGTCAGGCCAAGCTCGTTGCGGGCGAGGGCCGGGTGACTGACCCTGGGACGGGCGATGTAGCTCATGCTGCCTGGTCCCGGAGCATGTCCGCCTCCACGGCGCTGACGACCGACGTTGCGGCCATGGGCATGCCGTTGTAATGCAGCACTTCCACGAGCTGCTCGTCACGCCCGCCGGCCTCGTTGATCAGCAGGCTGCGCAACTGCCCGTCGCGATTCTGCTCCACGACGTAAATTCGTTTGTGATCCTTCAGGAAAGTCTCGACTTCCTCACCGAAGGGGAAGGCGCGTATCTTCATGTAGTCCAGCGCCACGCCGCGGCCGGCCAGGATGTCCAGCGCCTCGCGGCAGGCTGAGTCGCCAGTGCCCAGCGTGATCATTCCCGCATGCGCACCGGGGGCCGTGCGTATTTCGGGCCGCGGCACGATGGACGCGGCATGGTCCCATTTCCTGCGCAGGCGATCCAGCACCTCCTGGTACTCGCCGGCGTTCTCGGTGTAGCCGCCGTACATATTGTGTCCGGACCCGCGGGTAAAGAACGCCCCCTTGGGATGCTCGCCCGGCAGCGTGCGGTACGGCACGCCGTCGCCGTCCACGTCGAGGTAGCGATAAAACGCTTCCATTTCCTCAAGCTGTTCGGCGCGCAACACCTTGCCGCGATCGGGCCGGTATTCGTCGTCCCAGGTCAGCTCGTCGCTCATCCAGTCGTTCATGCCCAGATCCAGGTCCAAAAGCACGATCACCGGCGTCTGCAGCCTTTCCGCCAGGTCGAAGGCCGTTGCCGCCAATTCAAAGCACTCCTTCGGGCTGGAAGGGAAAAGGAGAACATGGCGGGTATCGCCGTGCGAGGCATAGGCGCAGGACAGGATGTCGCCCTGCTGGGTGCGGGTCGGCATTCCGGTGGACGGACCCACCCGCTGTACATCGAAAAGGACGGCCGGAATCTCCGCGTAATAGCCGTATCCCAGAAACTCGGACATCAGCGAGATGCCCGGGCCCGAGGTGGGCGTAAAGGCGCGCGCCCCGTTCCAGCCGGCGCCCAGCACCATGCCGATCGCGGCCAGTTCGTCTTCGGCCTGAATCACGCAGTAATCGCGGGTGCCGTCCTCTGCGGTACGAAACCGGGCGCAGAAGCTGCGAAATGCATCCATCAGAGAAGTCGAAGGCGTAATGGGGTACCAGGCGCCGAACGTGGCGCCCGCATAAACGCAGCCCAGGGCCGCCGCGGTATTGCCGTCGATGATGATTTTCGAACCCGGCCCCTCCATTGAGCGGGTCACGAACGGCAGGGGGCAGTGCAGATGCTCGCGAGCGTAGTCGTATCCCAGGCCGATTGCGATCTGATTGGCCTCCAGCAGCGGCTTCTTGCGGGCGAAGGTCTGGCTCAGCAGTTCCCTGATGATGTCGAGATCGAGTTCCAGCAGCGCGGCCAGCACACCCACATAGGCGATGTTCTTCATCAGGATGCGGGCCCGCGCGTTGTCGAAGTTCTCGTTGCACATGCGCGCCAGGGGAACGCCCAGGATGTTCACGTCCTCGCGGCGCAGCACTTCGCGGCGCGGCCAGGTGGAGTCGTAAAGCAGGTAACCGCCCGAGGTCAGTTCGCGAAGGTCGCGCTGATAGGTCTCGGCGTTCATCGCCACCGCGATGTCCACGCTGCCGGAGCGGGCCAGGTAGCCGCGCTGGCTGGCGCGCACCTCGTACCAGGTGGGCAGTCCCTGGATATTGGAAGGGAAGTAGTTCTTGCCTGCGACCGGGATGCCCATCCGGTACAGGGTCTTCATCAGCAACGAATTGGCGCTGGCCGAGCCAGTGCCGTTTACGTTGGCGATGCGAATCGTGAACTCGTTGTCTGTCGGCATAAGCCGTTCAACTACGCTGCCGTGCGAACCGGCGCTTCTTTCGTTTCGGGGTCGGCGCTCTGCTTTGCCGGCGACCCCCCCGGAGGCAGCCCGGCAGCTTCGTGATGCACGTAAGGAGTGAGCAATTCGAACTTCTGCATGTCCCAGGCGGCCGTGGGGCAGCGTTCCGCGCAGAGTCCGCAGTGCACGCACAGGTCTTCATCCTTGACCATTACCCTGCCGGTCTGAGGCAGTTCCGCCGAAACATAGAGCGCCTGGTCCAGGTTGCGGGCCGGCGCGGTCAGCCGGTCGCGCAGGTCCTCTTCCTCCCCGTTCGGGGCGATGGTCAGGCAGTGCACCGGGCAAATGTCCACGCAGGCGTCGCACTCGATGCATAGGGGCGCTTCGAAAACCGTCTGTATGTCGCAGTTCAGGCAACGCTGCGCTTCGCGGGCGGCCTGTTCCGGCGTGAAACCCAGTTCCACCTCGATATCCAGCTTGCGGAACCGCTTCTCCAGGTCCATGTGCTGCATGGCCCGCCGCGGGGCGGTCTCGTAGTCGTTGGAATAACTCCATTCGTGGATGCCCATCTTGGCGGCCAGCAGGTTCATGCCCGGGGGCATGCGCTCGGTGATTGCCTCGCCATGACAATACTTGTGGATGGATATGGCCGCCTGGTGGCCGTGTTCCACCGCCCAGATGATGTTCTCCGGACCGAAGGCGGCGTCGCCACCGAAGAAGACGCCTTCGCGCGTGGATTCGTACGTGACGCGATCGACAAGCGGAACGTCCCAGCGATCGAATTCGATGCCGATGTCGCGCTCCACCCAGGGGAAGGCGGTTTCCTGGCCGATCGCCAGGATCACATCGTCGCAGGGGAAGAACTCCTGGCCGGTGATTCGGCTGTCGGCAATCCTTCCGTCCACGATATCGTATTCCATCAGGTCGAAGACCATGCCCTTCAGCTTGCCGTCCTCAACCACGAACTCCTTCGGCGAGTGGTTCACGATGATCTCCACCCGCTCCTCTTCGGCGTCTTCCAGCTCCCAGTCGGAAGCCTTGAAAAAGCCCCGCGGCTTGCGCGCCATCACCTTCACATCGCTGGCGCCCAGGCGAAGCGAAGTTCGGCAACAGTCCATGGCGGTATTGCCGACGCCGATGATCAGGACCCGCTCGCCGATGGAATCGAGGTGTCCGAAAGCCACGCTCTCCAGCCATTCGATACCGATATGTATGGACTTCGTATCGTGCCGCCCGGGCAGGCTCAGTTCCTTGCCCTTGGGCGCGCCGGTGCCCACGAACACCGCGTCATAGCCGCCGTTGTCGAGCAGGTCGCGCATGCTCTTGATTTCCTGGCCCAGGCGCAGGTCGATGTCCATGCGCAGAATCTGGTCCATCTCGTCGTCCAGCACCTCGACCGGCAGGCGGAACGCCGGGATGTTGGTGCGCATCAGGCCGCCCGGCTTGTCCAGCGACTCGTAGATGACGAGTTCGTATCCCAGCGGCGCCAGGTCGTTGGCCACCGTCAGCGAAGCGCAACCGGCGCCGATCAGGGCCACGCGCTTGCCGTTTTTCTCCTTGGGCGCGGTGGGAAGCCGATGGTCGATGTTGCCCCTCAAGTCCGCCGCTACCCGCTTGAGCCGGCAGATGGCCACAGGCTTTTCCTCTACCCGGCTGCGCCGGCAGACCGGCTCGCAGGGGCGGTCGCAAACGCGGCCCAGAATTGCGGGAAACACGTTCGACTGTCGGTTGAGCATGTAGGCATCCGCGTAGCGCCCCTGCGCAATCATGCGGATGTACTCGGGTATGTCGGTATGCGCCGGGCAGCCCCACTGGCAATCGACAACGCGATGGAAGTAGTCTGGGTTACGTATATCGGTGGGCTGCATGGAAGCCCCGCAGAAGAAACGGCCGGATGCCCGAAGCCTGAATTATACAAGTTGGGCAGCCTTCGCAGCGAAAGCATTTCTGGCGTGGAGAACCGATTCGCGGCCATAATTGCTGCATGACTACTCTGGAACGATATACCGCCCTTGCCCTGCAGACCGGTTCATTGACGGTCAGCGAGTGCAAGACCCGGGAGGAGGCGCGCGAGTTGATGCGCGAGAACCTCAGGCGCACGGCGCGCTCGGTCGCCGGAGGCTGCGCCTTCACGCTTCAGTACATCGGCGAGGCGCCGAGGCTTGTCGTTCTGCCGGAATATTCGTTGACCGGCTTCCCGCTGGGCGCGCCGGTCGAACAGTGGCGCCGCAATGCCGCGCTGGATCCGAAAGGCGAAGAATACGAAGAGCTTGCCAGGATTGCCGTTCGCCACTCCATTTACCTTGCGGGCAACTGCTACGAGACCGACCCGGCGTTTCCGCAGCTGTTCTTCCAGGCCTGTTTTCTGATCGATCCGTCGGGCGAGGTGGTACTTCGCTACCGGCGCATGATCTCCCTGAACGCGCCCACGCCCTTCGACGTGTGGGATGCCTACCTGGACCTGTACGGCGAGGACGGCGTTTTCCCCGTGGCCGACACGCCGCTGGGGCGTATCGCCGCGATCGCCTCCGAAGAAATCCTCTACCCCGAAATTGCCCGCGCCCATGCCGTTCGCGGCGCGGAGGTCTTCGTGCATCCGACCAGCGAGGCCGGCAGCAACCGCACCACGAGCAAGGAGATTGCGAGGCGCTCGCGGGCGGTCGAAAACATCGCCTACGTCGTCAGCGCCAATTCGGCATGGCTGGAGAACCTCGCGATCCCGACCCATTCGACCACGGGCATGTCCAAGATCGTGGACTTTGAGGGCCACGTGCTGGCGGAAGCGGCCCCCGGCGGTGAAAGCATGGTGGCCAACGCGAGTCTGGACCTCGCCGCCCTGCGCGCCCGACGGCTGCAAGGCGGCATGACCAACACCCTGGCGCGGGTGCCGATGCAGGCATTTGCCTCCACCTATGCGACGCGGGTCATGCGCACCGGCAGAAGCCTGCTCGACGCCGAGGGGGGCGTTCGAACGCCGGAAGTCGGCGAACTTCGCGCCGGCCTGGCAGCGGACATCGAGCGGCTGGCCAAGGCAGGACTATTGTGAGTTCGGCAGCCGCGCGGACGCGCGGCGACACGGTGATCCGGGGCGCGACGCTGATCAGCGACGGCGCCCGGTCCGAACAGGACGTACTGATTCGGGGGGAACGCATCGAGCAGGTCGGCGGCTCGCCCCGCACTAGGGGGGCGGTTACCGAGATCGAGGCGGAAGGAAAATGGCTTCTGCCCGGCCTGATCGACGACCAGGTGCACTTCCGCGAACCCGGGCATGCGCAAAAGGGAGACATCGCAACGGAATCGGCTGCGGCCGTGGCCGGCGGCATCACCAGCTTCATGGACATGCCCAATGTCTCGCCCGCCACCGTCACCCGGCAAAGACTCGCCGCCAAGTATTCCGCCGCCAAAGACCGCGCCTGGGGCAACTACGCTTTCTACCTCGGCGCCACCGAAAGCAACCTGCAGGAGATTCAGGCGCTGAAGGGCAGCGAGACCTGCGGCGTCAAGGTCTTCATGGGACCCTCCACGGGAGACCTGCTGGTGGAGAGCCCCAAGGCGCTTGAGCGCATTTTCGCAAACTGCCCGGTACTGATCGCGACCCATTGTGAGGACCGACCGCGTATCGATGAAAAACTGGCACGCGCGAAAGAAACCTACGGAGGAAAAATCCCGGCCGCAGCGCATGCGGAAATCCGCGATGCGGAGTGCTGCTACCGCTCGTCCAGCCTGGCCGTGTCGCTGGCCCGAAAGCACGGCGCGAAACTTCATGTGCTGCATCTGACCACGGCGAAGGAACTGGAATTGTTCGATCGCCCGGAAGATCTCGGCAGCGCCGGCAGCATCACGGCGGAAGTCTGCGTGCATCACCTGTGGTTTGACGACGGGGATTATGAGCGACTGGGACACCGCATAAAGTGCAACCCCTCGATCAAGTCCGGCGCCGATCGGGACGCGCTGCGGCAAGCGCTTGGCGACGGCCGAATCAGCGTTATCGCTACCGATCATGCGCCGCACACTGCTGAAGAAAAATCGGCCGACTACCTGGACGCGCCCGCCGGTCTCCCCCTGGTCCAGCATTCGCTGCTCATGCTGATTGATCTCGCCAGGGCCGGGCACTTTTCGGTGGAACGCGCCGTAGAAGCGGCCTGCCACGCGCCCGCTCGTCTGTATGGCATTGCCGAACGCGGCTATCTCCGCGAAGGCTATTACGCCGATTGCGTGCTGGTGGACCCGCAGGACGGACAGCAGGTTGACCGGCAAAGTCTGCTTTACAAGTGCGGTTGGTCACCTCTGGAAGGCCATCGCTTTCAGGCAAGTATTGACGCGACATTCGTCAACGGCGCAATGGTGTGGGCCCACGGATCGCTGGCCGGTCTTCCCGCCGGACAGCCACTGATCTGCAACGACCATTCGAGGGCAGATTCATGAGCACGGTGATAAAGCGAACCACGCTGGTAGTGCGCAGCGTGGTGCGGTCGAAGGCGTTCTATCGCGATGTTCTGGGATTCACGACCACCTTTGATCAGGAGATCACGATGGCCGGCAGCGGTTACCCCGCGGCCAGGGCCGGCGACCGGGTCCGGCTGGCGATGATGCAGGGAAGTGATCCGGGGGGAAGCATGGTCGGCCTGTTGGAGCATCTGGACCCGAAGCTTCCTGAACCGGCCCAGCGGTCGGTAGGGATCGGCGACACGGTGATCGTGATGCATACGGCCGACCTGGATCGCGTGCACCGCGCATGCAGCGCTGCAGGCGTTCGGGTTTTTTCCGAGCCTCACCCGTTCACGATCAGCGCGCCGGACGGCAAACCGGTGCAGATGCAGTCGATGACGGTATTCGACCCCGACGGGTTCATAATTGAGATCAACCAGCAACCTGGATAGAGAGGAGGCATCTTCATGAGCAGGGTTTTGCATTGTGTTTTGGCGTTTGCCATCTTGCTTGCCGGCAGTGGCGGCACGGCGGCCCAGGAGGGTGCGTCCGATGCTGGTGCGGAGCCAGTCGCCGGCGGAGCGCTGTGCCTGAACATGGGGCCGCAGACGCCGCGCGATATCGGCAACGCATTCGGCCTGAACCTGGAGTCCTTCCCGCTGGCGCCGCCGGCGAACCGGATGAATCTCTGCAACATCCATACCCACACCAACGCGGAACACATGGGCCCGGGCTTCAGCGTTTTCGTGAGCGATGCGGACGATGGCGGCTACGCCTGCAACGAGACCGGGGAACTCAGCGCCGCTGACCTGGCGCCGGCCGAGGGTGCGTACAAGGGCGTGAAGCCCGGCGATACCATCGAGGTGCATTGGGTGCACACCTCATGTGACGCGACGCCCGGTGAGGGGCTTGGCGCCTGTGTTCCGGAAGGCTGCGAGGAACCTCTCCTGCGCGTGGAAGCGCAGGTGTTTCTGGTTGTAAACGACCCCGAAGCGCTTGATTTCACCGCAATGGGCTACGCCGGCGCGGGCGATGGCCTGCATCAGGCGACGATGATCCCCACGACAACCGGCGAGCCGGTGCTCTTCCGCGGTTCAACGACCGGACCGTCTTACGACCAGGTCAACTGTTCTCCCGTGCGGGTCACCTGGAACGTGCGGCCGCAGTGCGCCCGGCTCGACATCAACTCGCTGCATCGCTGGGCCGCGCAGGGCAATGTATTCAACGAAACCAAGTCGCACGGTGTGCGGCAACTGGTAACGGCGCCGGAGTTGCTCGCACCGATCGAGTAGCCCGCCGCGTCCGTGGGTTGCGAGGGCTTGGCCCCAGCTTGTATGCTCCAACCGGAAATTGGCTTGGCAGGAGCGATAATGGAACGAGCGCAGGCCGTGGCCGCCGCTAGAGAGCGCCATTACCGGCTTGAACCACAAGCGTGAACTGATGGAAATGCCATCTGAATACAAGGAGGGATACGGGAAAGCGCGCCTGATCGATAAAGAGGCCGCCGACAACTACATCGCCCACACCCGCATAGGCGACGAAGTCGTGGACGCGCTGCTGGAGGAGTTGGCGCCGCTACCTCAGCCCAAGGTCCACAAGTTTCTTCAAGCTGGGATGCAGGAGGATCGCGCCGGTCTTCGTAGCGCTCCCCAATCGTTGCGCGACTTTTTCATTGACGCTCCACAGCCTGACCCGGACTGGCTTGACCTCGATGCCTTTGCTCCGGGCATTCGCGCCTTTCAGAGAAACTCAGTCGCCATCCTGTCGGCTTTCGTCACCGGCGTGCTGATAGACGGATTTTCGACGCTGATTAGCAAGTCGTTTGTGCAAACAGGACGCATATTCGACAATGGCGTCTGGCGGCTCAGGCAGAACAATCGGCACCAGCTGGAGATATTCTGGCCTGGAGGTCTGGAAAGACAGGGCGATGGATGGAAACTCTCGGTTCGCATCCGGTTGGTGCATGGCCAGGTTCGGCGGCTGCTGAAGCAGACGGAAGAATGGGATCACGACGCCTGGGGGGTGCCCCTCAGCGCCGCGCACCTGGGCTACGCGGCCGCCTGTTTTGCCGCACGCAGCATCACCCATTCGAAGTCGCTGGGAGCCAGGTACAGCGAGGAGGAGCAGGCCAGTTTCCATGCCGTCTGGCGCTATTCCGCGCATCTCATGGGCGTCCCCGAGTCCATCCTCTTCACCGACGAAAGCCACGCCCGGCACATATACCGGATCGGTTCCATTTGCGAGCCTCCTCCTACCCCGGATGCGATCATCATGACAAACGCGCTGATCAACTCCGCCCCGCTGGTAGCGGGCATCGAAGATGCGCGCCAGAGAAACAGGCTGGTGCAAAACGTCATCTACCCTGTTTCCCGAGGCCTCATAGGCAACCATCTCGCTGACCAACTGAACTTTCCTGCGAACAGATACCCCTTCCCGCTGCTCTGGTACCGGACGGACCAGCACATTCAAAAGCTAAAAGCAAGGTTCCGGAAGGAAGGGTCCAAGGATTTCATGACGCTTCTCGTAGCGTCCGCCTACAACGACGCCGGCCTGAGCTACCGGCTGCCCGCCCACGCCCGCGCTGAAGAGTCCGGCGATTGGTAAGCGCCGCTTCACCGCGAACGTATTGACTCAGAGCTTTTTCATAGGCGTCGCCAGGCTAGTCAATCCTGTTCCTCCGAGTGGTCGAATCGGCCGTTGCGGAGAAAGTAAGCTGTCTGGCGCTGGACCTCGCGGTTCCACACGATGGTCGTGTGCGTTGCCGGCACCGGCAGAAAATCCTTCATGCCGGCAGTCTTCGTCTCTTCGATGGTGACCACGCCGTCGCTGGTTTCCGAGGGCGTGCCCGGGATGAGCCTTCTCAGGTTGCGCGTGCCGGCAATGACGCCCAGTTCGAAATCGGGGGCGCCGAGCCGGCGCGGCACGGATTCTTCGCCGGTTCCCAGTTGCGCCAACGCATCCGGTTCATACACCATCCCGAGCGGGCTGCCCCCCACATAGTCGGCAAACTGGCTGCCCTGGTTGGGGGGAGCCAGCATCACCACCCTCTCAAGTCCCTCTATCGGCTCTTGCGACAGGTATTGCCGGACCAGAATTCCCCCCATGGAGTGGGTAACGAAGTGAATCCTTGACAGGCCCTGCGCCGCGCACTTCTCAAGACCCTCCTCAACCGCTTCGGGCGCGAGCGATTCGATGGGGTCCGCCAGCGAGGGATAGGTGACGTTGGCGACGAAATAGCCCTCGTCCTCAAGGCGCAATTCCATCGGCTTGAGGATCAGCGCGAATCCCCCGATGCCATGCAACAGCACGACGCAATGGGTCTGCTCGTGCGTTTCCTGTTCAGCCTCCGCGGCACCGACAGCCGGCGCCGGCAGCGTAATGAGAGCTGCGAGCCCGAGCAGGATTGCGGGTCGCGGAATCAGTCGTGATCGTCGTGGTGAACGTGTTCGTGGTAGTGCGGGTGCTCGAAGTCGTGCGGGTGGTTGTGGCCGTCCTGGGCGCGAACCCACTCGTACAGGTTCCGCTTCTGCCGGTACAACTGGGCCGCCGCCCGCTCCTGGTTCTCCTCGGGCGTGGTCCACGGATTGAAGTGGAAGTAATTGTGCAACTGGGAATCGGTCCGCCCGATCGCGATGCAGCCGTAGTCGCTCTGGAAGGCGCCATGGTTGATCCACGGCGGACGCCAGAAGTACCCGCCGGTGGGCAGGTAGCCGAACTGCATCATCCAGGAGGTCCCCCAGATGTGGTAGCCCTCTTCCATGCAGTCGTGGTACGAGATGTTGTCCTGCCAGAAATTGGGCGTCATGCAGTACATGAACGTGAACCCGTGGGTAAGCGGATCAAACTTCAGTACCTTGACGAAGCAGCCCGGGGCCACGGAAGGCGAGACATTCGCCGGACCCCAGACAATATCCTCCAGCGCATTGACGCTCACCTTCTTGTGGCGCTCGGCGCGCGGATGGTCCTCCTCCGATTCCACAAAGCTGGGCTCGCCGTGGTTGTAGAACATCATCAGGCGGGCCCCGTCCGGAACACTCATGGCCGGCATGGATACTCCCGCCGGCAGCCACATGTAATGACCGCGTTGGAAGGTCTGATCACCGAACTTGAGGCTGCCGTCGATCACGTAGAGCTCCATTTCGGTATAGCTCATTCCGGGCGGCAGCGAATACCCGGATTCAAACTTGACCACCAGGGAGCAGGCGCCGGTGTCCGAATCCAGGCTAAGCACCTTGTAATGCATTCCCTTGCCGAAACCCGGCAGCGTCATGCGCCGGAAGGGGACCATGGTTTCTACATAAGGTTCGATATGTGGACGACTCATTTCTTTTCCCCTTCTAAAATACGACCTTGAACGGCCGGTCCGGACGCTCAGGAAGTTCTTCCGCGGGTATTGCCCGGCGGTTGTCGTAGTGCACGTTAAAGCCGCGCGTCTGGATGCGCTCGAAGAACTTTTCCACCCAGACGTCGCGTTCTTCGGACAGGTCATCCATTTCCTTGACTATCTGCTTGTAGCGTTCTTCCTGTTCCGCGCCTTCGTCGCGAATCCACTCCTTCGCCGCGTCGGATTTGTCGTAATCGATCAATCTAGCCACGTGATGGCCTCCCTTGATTTCCAGCATGCCGGCGAACATCCCGCCGCTTGCGCTGCCAAGGCACAAAGACTGAGCAAATCCCCAGGAACCCCGCTGCCCGGCAGCAGGCGCAGAACACTCGCACAAAGCCCCCGGCAATGCAAACCAACCCGACTGCCGGCAGCGCCAGCGCGCTTTCGGGCCCCAACAGGACAACAAATCGCCGCTTGTATATAATTCCGCGCTGGCTCGCTGCAGGCCTTGTGGGGACGGGCATTGCGAGCAATTGCGCCTACGGCGCCAATACCTCATTCAATTGCAGGGGACATCTCCCGATGAAAACCATTTACAAACTCACGTCTGCCCTTATCGGCTGCGCGCTAATCGCGCCGGCGTTCGCCCAGGACGACCAGATGATCGAAGAGGTCATCGTGACCGCCCAGCGCCGCGCGGAAAGCGTGCAGGACGTGCCGATCGCGGTCAGCGCCTATTCGGACCTGCAGCTCCGCGAACTGCAGGTCACGGAGCTGCTGGACATGACCCGGCTGGTGCCCAACCTGATCGGCAGCAACAACACGGGGCTGGGATCGGCGAATGTGTATTCGCTTCGCGCACTGAACAACACCGAATCGATCCCGACCTTCGATCCGCCCGTGGGCAGCTACGTGGACGATATTTTCATCAGCCGCCAGAACGCCAACAACTTTGCGCTGTTCGACATCGACCGCATCGAGGTCCTCCGCGGGCCGCAGGGTACGCTGTTCGGCCGCAACACAACCGGCGGCGCCGTGAACGTGATTCTGAAGAAGCCGGCCGAGGAATTCGGCGGCTACGTCGAACTTGGCTTCGGCCGCTTCAGCCAGGTGCGTTTTCGCGGCAGCGTGGACCTTCCGGTGCAGGACAATCTCTTCCTGAAGCTCTCGGCGTATGCCATCGATGACGATGGCTTCGTCGAAAACCGCACCACCGGCGAAGACGGCATCAACTACGAGAAGAACGTCGGCGTTCGCGCCGCGCTTCGCTGGATCGGCGAAATCGCCACCTGGGATGTGGCCGTGGCGTATGTGGATAACGAACACGCCAACCTGCTCAACCTCAACGACCCGGACGAGGACGAGCGCTACACCCTTACCGGACTGCGCTCCGACCAGCCCCCGCCCTGGCCTACGCCCATTCACGGCGCAAAGGCAGGCAGGCCGCTGGGCAACTGGGTCAACTCGCTTTCGCTCTACTCGAACATCGAGGTGGACACCGCATACGGCACGCTCAACATCATTACCGGCCAGCGCTACCTCGACCATGACTTTACGCTGGACTTCCTGAACCTTGGCCGGCCCTACGGCGGATTCACCATCGCCAACGCAGGAGAACACGACCAGTTCACCCAGGAGGTCAAGCTGACAGGGTCCACCGATAGCGGGGCGCTGGACTACGTGGCGGGCATCTTCTACATCCAGGAGGAGAACACCGTGGACTTCGCGGACCTGCTGGGCATTGGCGGCGCTTTCAACGGTTTCCAGCCCTTGCTGCTGGCCGACCGGATCCTGGCGAACGACACCGACGCGCTGGCGATCTATCTGCAGGTGGACTATCACCTCAATGAACAACTCACCCTCACCGGCGGCGCCCGCTGGACCGACGAAACCAAGGACGTGGGCTTTACGCAGAATCCCAACTGGCCCTGGGGCTTCAGTTCCGCCGACATCGCCGCGCTGGGCTATCCGCTCGAACAGAACGCCAAGATCACGACCCCGAGAATCGCGCTGGAGTACGCGCTCAACGATGACCTCATGGTTTATGCGTCAGCCACCCGAGGCTTCAAGTCCGGCGGCTGGAATGCCCGCGGCACCAACGCCGGCGCCATCGAAGTGTTCGGGCCCGAGAAGGTCTGGTCTTACGAAGGGGGCATGCGCTCCGACTGGCTGGCCGGCAGACTGCGCCTGAACGCCACCGTCTTCCGCACGGATGTCACCGATTTCCAGTTGCCCTCGGCAGTCTACGATCCCGTGACCGGCGCCCCCACCTTCAATACGCGTAACTACGCGTCACTTGAAAATCAGGGCGTGGAAGTCGAGCTAACCGCTGTATTGCTCGACGGCCTGACGGTATTCGTGAACCTGGGGACCCAGGATGCGGAGTACGCCGAGCTGAATCCCTCGATCCTCCAGCAACAGGACCAATGTAATGCGGACCTGGCAGCGGGCGTTGCCGCTTCGGCCAGCCCCTTCTGCGCCGCCGGCGTGGTCAACCACCTGGGAGAAATCGCCGACCCGGTGCGCTCGCCGGACTACACGCTCACGGCCGGGGCAGCCTATGACATCGCGATCGCATCGGGGTGGGAGCTGCGGCCCAGCGCCTTCATCTACAGGATCGGCAAGCACAGCATCGGCTCGAGCGGCGCACCCACTGCGCTAAGCGACGGCTATTCGGTCATTACCGCTTCGGTCACGCTGCGCAATCTCGACCAGGACTGGTCGATCAGCGCCGAGTGCCAGAACTGTGCCGACCGCGAGCAGGGCACGTCCTTCTTCGTGGGACTCTACCTGCAGGACCCGCGCACCTGGACGGTGAACTTCCGCAAGGACTTCTAGCTCGAACCGGAAAACAGGCACCAAGGACCTGCCGCGCGCATCGCGTGGCAGGTCTTTTTCTGGGCTCCTTATTCGGGAACGAGCGTAACGCCGGTGGCGAGCATCTCCTGTATCTGCTCGTCTGAATAGCCCGCCTCGCTCAGTACTTCCACACTGTGCTCGCCGAGGTTCGGCGGATGCCGGCGAATGCTTGCCGGCGTGGCGGAGAAATTGATCGGGAATCCCGGCATGCGCAGTTTGCCTTCGGTGGGATGGTCCATTTCGCTCCAGAAACCGACGGCCCGCAGGTGTTCATCGTCCTGCAGGTCGTCGAGCGAATTCACCGCGTTGACGGGCACGCTGCTGCCTTCGAACAACTGCATCCATTCGGCCGTCGTGCGGGTCGCCAGGATGCGCCCCGTTTCGGAATAGGTATCGTCGATGTTCCGCACGCGGTCCGACAGCGTGCGAAAACGCTCGTCCTCGATCAGTTCGGGCCGGCCGGCCCGGGTGCAGAAGAGCTCCCAGTGGCGATCCAGGTAAGGAAGCACGGCAATGTACCCATCCAGCGTCTTGTAAGGCTTGCGGTGTTTGCTCATCAGCCGCTTGTAGCCGGCCGTGGCCAGCGGCGGGTCGAACACCTGTCCCCACAGGTGCTCCGCCATCACGAACGACACCATGGTTTCGAACATGGGCACTTCCAGCTCCTGCCCCTCGCCGGTGCGTTCGCGGTGGAACAGCGCCGCGAGCACGCCGTAGACCACCGTGATCGCCGTGGTCTTGTCCGCCACCACGCTGGGTGCGTAGCGCGGTTCGCCCTGCACCATCGCATGCAGCATGGCAAAGCCGCTGACCGACTGGATCGAATCGTCCAGCGCGCCGCGCTGGGCATAGGGCCCGTGCTTGCTGTAGCCGTAGGTCCCGCAGTAGATGATTCGCGGGTTGACCGCCCGGAGATCAGCATATTCAAGCCCCAGGCGCGTCATCACGCCGGGACGGTTGTTGTGTATGAGCACGTCCGCGTCGCGCGCCAGGCGCAGCACTGCCTCGCGTCCGGCAGGTTTCTTCAGGTCGAGCACCACGCCCCGCTTGTTGCGGTTGCAGGTCAGGTAAAGCGCGGCCATTCCAGGGTTATGGGACGCGCCCAGGGACCGGTTCGAGTCGCCGTACGGCGGTTCCACCTTGATGACGTCGGCGCCCATATCCGCCAGCAACTGGCAGGCCCAGGGGCCCAGAACCACACTGGTGAGTTCCAGCACGCGAATCCCGTCCAGGGGACCGACCGTCATCTCTTGCGTCTCAACGTTGGGGGCAAAGGAGCAGCCACGGCGCGAGATTGTATTCGCTTTGCATTTTGCTGCCGAATCCGCAACAATCGGCAGTTCAACTCTGGGGAGAAAGACATGACGCAACCCATCACCCATGCCCTGGCCCTGGAACGTAATCGCGACACGCGCGCACGCGAGCGGTTTGTTTCGGGACTGCGCGGTTTTGTGCTCAACGACCTGGCCGCCACCATGCGCAAGGACTTCGAGTCCGGCGTCGCCGGCGACCTCGACGCGGAAGCAGGCGGCAAGCAGCTCGACGGTGCGGACGTGCATCGCGCAATACGCGGCCGGGACATCTTCAAGGCCTATTCGTCGGCCCGGTGCACCGCCCAGCAAATGGTCTGGGATGTAGTCATTGACAGTCTGGAGCAGCAACGCGAGAAGCTGAATTCAACGGGCAGGGACCTGGCCGGGAAGGCGAAAGCCGGCGGCACCCTTGAACTTGACCCGAATCTCGAGATACCGCGTTACGTGGAAGCGGTCGACGTCCACCTCATGCCGGGCTGTTATTACACGGAACATGGCGGCGAGGACCTGGCGGCCGGCGCCATCTATGACCAGGGACTGAACGTGTTCGCGTTCGGCGCCATGGGCAAGGAACTGAACGACATCGGCTGGTCGATGGCGAATTTCTACAAGAACCGCTTCGCCGGCCGCAGCCCGCGGCGGATACTGGATGCGGGCTGCACCATAGGCCATAACACCCTGCCCTGGAAGCAGGTGTTTCCGGATGCCGAAGTGCATGGCATCGACGTGGCGGCGCCCTGCCTGCGCTATGCCCACGCCCGCGCCGAGGCAATGGGAGTCCAGGCGCATTTCCACCAGCAGAGCGCCGAGGACATCCGCTTTCCCGACAACTCGATGGACGTGGTGTTCAGTTCAATGTTCCTGCACGAACTGCCGAACAAGGCTATTCGGCAGTACATTGCCGAAGCGCATCGCGTGCTGCGCCCGGGCGGCGTATTGCTCAACATGGAACTGCCGCCGAACGACCGCATGGCAGCCTACGATCAGTTCTACCTTGACTGGGACAGCTACTACAACAACGAGCCGTTCTACAAGGATTTCCGCGACCAGAACCCGAAGGAATTGACGGTCGCCGCAGGCTTTCCGGCCGACGGATACTTTGAAGGCGTAATGCCGCGCTACACGTATACCGACGAGGAAGATTTCATCGCGATGGCCCTGGCCGACCCCGAATTCGGCGAAGACACCGGCCGGCTCTCCGACGTGATCTTCTGGTACGGCTTCGGTTCCGTCAAACAGGACTAGTGCCATGGCACTAGACGTGGATGCCGCCGGCGAACGACTGAGCCGCCGTATCAAGGGCGGACGCAAGTACTTTTTTCAGGATCCCGCCACCGACGCGCTGCTCGCCAGCCTGCTCAAGCTGATGGCCGAGCACTGGGTCGTGCGCGAACGGCTGATGAGCCTGGAGACGCTGATTCTGGGCAAGGGCCTGCTGACCCGCGAAGAAATCGAGGAATTCGAGCCGGACGCGGAGCAGGCCGGCGCCTGGGCGGCGGCCAACTCCGAGATGATCCGCAAGGTGCTGGCGCCGTTTGAAGAGATGGGCGAGGAGCAGAAATCATGATGCTGGAACACAAAATACTGGTCTTCTTTCATATCTCGCTGTGGGTATTCTGGCTGGGCACCGACCTCGGCGTGTTTCTGGCCGCGAAGATGTCGGAGAACTCCTCGCTGAGCATGGAGACGCGCTCCAGCGTCCTCAAGCTGGGCCTGGTTCTTGACCGGTTGCCGCGCACCTGCAACGCACTGATATTTCCCAGCGGCCTTCAGCTGATCCACGGTATCGGCGTGCTGGACGTTCCCGCATGGGTGCTCACGGCGATATGGCTGATCGGACTGGCCTGGGTGCTGATCATGTGGCGCGGCTTTCTCAACCCGGGAACCGCCGCCGAGAAGCTCTTCGAGAAATCCAACATGCCGTTCAGCCTGCTCCTGTGTGCCGGCGCACTTGTTTTTGCACTCGCCACAGTGACTGTCGAGGCCCTCGCGGCCCCTGCCTGGCTCACGGTCAAACTGGTCGCTGTGGGCCTGATCGGTTTCGCCGTGGTGCCCCTGGACCGCGGCTTTGCCCCGGCAACGGCCACGTTCATGACCATAGCGCAGTCGGGCTCGACGCCCGAGCTGGAGCAGCAATACCATACGCAGTTGCAGCCGGTTTACGGATGGGTATTGTTTATCTACGCCATGACCATCGTGGCCGCGTTCTCGGGCACCGTGTTCGGCCCGTAATCAGTGAACTGCATAAGACTATCAATCCGAGGAGAGCATAGATGATTCGGCTATACGGACCGTTGCAATCGCGCGCCGCGCGCTGCCTGTGGATGCTTGAGGAACTGGCGATACCGTATGAGCATGTGCCGCTGGACGGCCAGTCGCGCGAGGAGCGCAGAAAATCGATCGGCAAGGTCACCCTGCCCGGCAAGGCGCCCGCAATGGAGGACGGCTCGCTCAAGCTGTTCGAATCCGCCGCCATCAACCTGTACCTGGCCGCCAAGTATGACGACCGCGAGCTATGGCCGGCCACGCAGGCGCAGAGAGCGCATGTGCTTCAGTGGGCTTTCTTTGCAATGACCGAGCTGGAACCGCTCATCGTAGTAATGTTCATGCAGAAATTCGTGCACACGGGCGACGATCATGACGAAGCGGCGGTGCAGGCGGCACAGCAGGCACTGGCTGATCCGCTGGACGTGCTCGAAAAGCAATTGGCAAAACGCTCCCATCTCCTTGGCGAACAGTTCACGGCGGCGGACCTGATCTGCGTTTCGGTGCTGGATATGCTGCTGATGCTGCAATTCAGCCTTGAGGCCTGGCCGAAGGTGAACAAGTGGGTTTCGGCGTGCAGGGCCCGGCCGGCCTATCAACGCTCCCGGGGCGCGGCCTAGTGACAGCACACTAGTGGGCGCCGGGGAAACGGACCAGCCAGACTCCGTTGTCCTGACACGGCGCAAAGGCGCCGTGTCCACGGTGCTGATGCACCAGCCGGACAACCTAAACAGCTTTACGCCCGAGTTGCGGGCCTGCCTGGCAGCGGCGCTCGAGGAAGCAGCGGGAGAACGCTCCGTTCGGGCAATCGTCCTGGGCGGCAGCGGGAGGTTCTTCAGCGCCGGCGCGAACCTCAAGCGGGGCACGATCGGAACCGAGTCGATCCGCGACATCCTGCTGCGCGAATACAAGCCCCTGTTCGACGCGATAACACAGGCGCCGCAGCCGGTCATCGCCGCCGTTCAGGGAGGCGCAGCGGGCATCGGAATGGCGCTGGCGCTGGCCTGCGACCTGGTGGTAATGGAAGAAAACGCATTTCTGCTCTGTCCTTTCTCCAATATCGGGCTGGTCCCCGACGGGGGCTCAACGTGGACGCTTACGCAAACCATCGGGCACAGGGCGGCATTCGAGTTCGCGATCAGCGGCGATCGCATGCCCGCGTTGCGCGCAAAGGAATTGAACCTGGCAAACCGGCTGGCAGAGCCCGGCGAGGGGCTTGCGACGGCCGAAGGCTGGGCGGCGGAACTGGCCCTCAAGGCCCCGCTGGCGCTGACCGCGACCAAGCGCCTGATGCGCAAGGCCGGTACGCTGTCCTTCGACGATGTTTTCCTGGCCGAAGCGGAAGCGCAGGAGACATGCGGCAACACGGCCGACGCCGCGGAAGGCATAGCAGCTTTTCGCGAGAAGAGAGCGCCGCGCTTCACCGGCGAGTAACGCGTCCCCCGGGAGCCTGGGCGTCCCGCCGGGAAAGAGGGCGTTTCGCCCTCATGGAGCAAATGACCAAACCCACCCGTAAACCCAAACCTCGCCGGCTTCTCAACGATGACGAGTGGGCGCAGTTCTGGCGCCACGGCAGCATCACCACCTTCGAACGCCGGGGCAATCCGAATTATGACGGTGAGATTCGAGACTTCTGGGAACGGCAGTTCGCCACCCTTCTCGAAGGCGCAAGGATTGTCGACCTCGCCACCGGGAACGGCGCCGTGGCTCTGCTGGCAGCGGAGTATTCCGCCAAGCACGGCAGACAGTTCCGGATTGATGCCCTGGACAGGGCCGCGATTCGACCCGAAGAGGACCTCAAGGACGCCGAGGCGGCGCAGAAGTGGGTCGCAAGCGTGCGGTTTCTTGGTGGAGCGCCCAATGAAAGAACGGGACTGGAGAGTGAGTGCTGCGACCTGTTGACTTCGCAGTACGGCTTCGAGTACGGGGACCCCGCCGCCAGCGCTCGGGAAGCGATGCGCATTCTCAAACCGGGCGGGCGGATAGCGCTAGTCACTCATCACGCCAATTCGGTCGTGGTCAGCGAAGCGCGGGAGGGGCTGGAGCAGCATCGCCTGTGCCTCAGGCAGGAACAGTTGCTGACCAGGACACGCCGGGTCCTCGACGCGATGGATTCGGCGGAATCGGACTTTGAGAAGCGCATGCTCAGGCACGACACCCGGGCGGAGAACCTGCGCCGCAAGCTGAATGCCGCAGTCGAGCGTGTACAGCAGCAGGCGGAGAGATTCAGCGATCCGGGCAATGGAATAGGGTTTGTCCTGAAGGGGCTGCAGAGCATTTTTGCTCCGGGACTTCAAGCGGAACGGAGGCGGGCGATGGTGCGCCAGCTCAGCGAGGCAAGCGACGCCTATTGCCGCCGCATGGAGGACCTCCTGGCCGCAACGCCTGACGCCGGCGAGTTCGACCGTCTCCTGGACCACCTGCGGTCGGCGGGACTGGTTGTCGAGGGTTGGTTCCCGCTCGTATACCGGGGCGAGGCGCTGATGGGCTGGGCGGTCGCCGGACATCGGCCACGTGGGGAAGAAGCGGCCGCAATGGAGTAGGATTGCGCGGCATTCCTCAAGGAGTAATTCAGGTGGATATCAAGGGCAAAACGATAGTCATTACCGGGGCCGCGCGTGGGCTGGGAGCAGCCATGGCGCGCCGCCTGGCGGCGCAGGGCGCGCGCCTGGCGCTGTGCGATCTGAAACGGGACAGCCTTGACGAAACGGCTGCCGAATGCCGCGCGGCCGGCAGCGAAGTGCACTGTTACGCGGCCAACGTGGCCGTCGAAGGCGACGTGGAGGCTTTCATGGACGCGGTGGCGTCGGACTGCGGCGCGCTGGACGCGCTGATCAACAACGCCGGCATTACCCGCGACGGCCTGCTGATCAAGTTCAAGGACGGCGAAATGCTGGGCAAGATGTCGGTCGAGGACTGGCAGGCGGTCCTGGACGTCAACCTGACCGGGACCTTTCTGTGCGCCCGGGAGGCTGCCGTGCACATGGCGCGCTTCGGCGCGGGCGGAGTGATCATCAATATTTCCAGTCTCTCCCGGGTCGGAAACTTCGGCCAGTCGAACTACTCCGCCACCAAGGCGGGCGTGGCCTCCCTGACCGTCCTGTGGGCGCGCGAACTGGCGCGGCACGGCATCCGCACCGCGGCCATCGCCCCCGGGCTGATCAACACCGAGATGGTGGCGGCGATGAAACCCGAGGCCCGCGACCGCCTCGCGGCCATGGTGCCGGCAAAACGGCTGGGCGAACCGGACGAAGTCGCGAAGACCGCGCAGTTTATTCTTGAGAACGACTACATTTCGGGACGCGTAATTGACCTGGACGGGGGACTGCGCTGGTAACGCCGGCTCACGATGCGGGTCATCACGCTTAACGCCAACGGCATCCGCGCGGCCGCCCGCAAGGGTTTCTATCACTGGCTGCGGCGCCAGAAGGCCGACATCCTGTGCCTGCAGGAACTCAAGGCGCAGGAAGATCAGCTTCAGGCCCGCGACTTCTGGCCGCGCAACTGGCATTGCTACTACGAGTGCGCCGAGCGCAAGGGCTATTCGGGCGTGGGCCTGTATTCGCTCCGGGAGCCGGACGAGGTGCTCAGGGGCTTCGGCTCGGCGGAATTCGACGCCGAGGGCCGCTACCTTGAGGCCCGTTTCGGCCCGCTCAGCGTAGTTTCGCTGTACCTGCCTTCGGGATCTTCATCGGAACAGCGCCAGGAGGCCAAGTGGCGGTTTCTCGACGAGTTCACGCCGCTGCTCACGGCGGCGCGCGACAGCGGGCGGCAATACCTTCTTTGCGGAGATTTCAATATCGCGCACCGCGAGATCGACCTCAAGAACTGGCGTGGCAACCGGAAGAACTCGGGATTCCTGCCCGAGGAACGCGCCTGGATGGACAAGCTGTTCGGCGAACTCGGATTCGTGGACTGCTTTCGCCGGATCAACCCCGATCCGGACCAGTACACCTGGTGGTCCAACCGGGGCCAGGCCTGGGCGAAGAACGTGGGCTGGCGCATCGACTATCACGTGGCGACGCCGGAACTGGCCGGGCGCGCCACCGCCGCCTCGATCTACAAGCGCAAGCGTTTTTCCGACCACGCGCCGCTGATCCTCGACTATGCCGACTGAAATCGGGCAATACGCAACGCCGGGACTCAAGCGGTCATGAACGTGCGTGTCGACCGCTACGGCGGCCTCGGGGCCTTCCTTCACCCCCGCGTCCTGGCCATGCTGTTTCTTGGCTTCTCGGCTGGCCTTCCCTACCTGCTTATTTTCAGCACATTGTCAGCCTGGCTGGCCGACGTAGGTGTGTTTCGCGGAAGCATCGGCCTGTTCGCCTGGGTCAGCCTTACCTTTTCACTGAAGTTCCTTTGGGCCCCCCTGGTAGATGGATTCCGGCTACCGCTTCTGGACCGCATATTGGGGCGGCGACGCTCGTGGATGCTCCTTGCGCAACTGGGAATCATCGGCGGTCTGATCCTGCTTTCCGCTACCAACCCGTTGGATAACCTGCTGGCGGTAGCCATTTTCTCACTGTTGGTGTCCTTTTCTTCGGCTACCCAGGACATTGCGATCGACGCCTGGCGGATCGAGGCGGTCGAAGTAGATCGTCAGGCGGCCATGGCCGCAAGCTATCAGTACGGCTACCGGATCGGGACCCTGATAGCCGGCGCGGGCGCGCTCTTCCTGGCCGACGCGTTGGACTGGCGTTTGACTTATCTTGTGATGGCCTGCTGCATGGGCGTGGGAATCATTGCGGTACTGCTTATCGGGGAGCCGGAGCACAATGATTCAGCGCGCGGGAAGAAGAGCGTGGCTGATTGGGGCCGTACCTATATCGTGGGGCCGTTGCGAGATGTATTCCAACGGTTCGGGCGCTATGCATTGGCCATTCTGGCTTTTGTGGCGTTGTTTCGAGTCAGCGAATACTTGATGAGCAACATGGCGAACCCGTTCTACCTGGCCATGGGATACACATTGAGCGAAATCGCCGCAGTCGCAAAACTCTACGGGGCGGTGGCGGGTTTCGTGGGCGTCCTGGTCGGCGGCCTGGTCGTGGGGCGTTTCGGACTGCGAGGGCCACTTATCGTGTCGGCAATCCTGCTCCCGCTGACCAATCTCGCTTTTGCGGTCCTGGCCCTTGCCGGCGAACCCGACCTTTGGTTGCTCGCCGCGGTCAACACAGCCGACAATTTCAGCGCTGGCCTGGCCGGCACCGCATTTATCGCCTACCTGTCGAGTCTGACCTCTCCGAAATACACGGCAACGCAATACGCGCTGCTGACTTCGCTGATGGCGTTGCCCGGCAAACTCCTGGCCGGCGGCTCCGGCTTCCTGTCGCTGGAGGTGGGCTGGGTGAACTTCTACGTGCTGGTATGCCTGGCCGGCGTGCCCGCCGTCCTGCTGGCGGTCTACGTTACCCGGCTGAAGTTGTTCCAGTCCTCCGAGGGGCCAGGGACGAACTAACCGCCCCGCCGCACGCGGTAGGCGGCTTCCCAGATTTCATGCCCCAGGGCGTTGCCGCGCGACTCGAATCGAGTGGTGTAGCGGGATGGCGGGCGGCGCAAATGTTCGAAGGCGGCGTTGCCGCTCATCACGCTCTCGATATGCTCCGCGTACGGCGCCCAGTCGGTCGCTACGTGGAACACGCCATGCGGCTCAAGCGCGCGCTCGATCAGCCGCACGAACGCCGGCTGCACGAGCCGGCGCTTGTGGTGCCGTTTGCGGGGCCACGGATCCGGAAAGTACAGGCAAACCATGGCAAGGCAGGCAGGCGGCATCCTCCGCCTGAGCACTTCCACTGCGTCCCCCTGGATCAGGCGCAGGTTTTGTATGCCGGCTTTCTCCGCCAGCAAGAGGCAGCGGCCCAGGCCGGGGAAATGCACCTCAATGCCGAGGAAATTCACATCAGGCGCTTCCTGCGCCGAGCGAACCAGCGTTTCGCCGTTGCCGAAACCGATCTCAAGCACCGTGGGCGCCTGGCGGCCGAAGTCCTGCTCGAAGGCGATCGGGTCCGTTGACTCCTCCAGGCCGTAGGCCGGCCAAAGCTCGTCAAGCGCCCGCTTTTGCGCGCGGGTAATGCGCCCCGAACGGCGCACGAAACTGCGCGGCGGCGCCCGTTGCCCGGTTTGCGAATTCAAGCGATCCATACCCTCGCGATGGCTGCGCGCCCGTCTCTTGGCGGCCGTTCGAATCTAGCATAGACTTTGCCGCGGCGCGGGCGTAGTTCAAAGGTAGAACCTCAGCTTCCCAAGCTGATGATGTGGGTTCGATTCCCATCGTCCGCTCCATGCTCACGCAGGTGGTCAGCGTCTCCACTGGCAGGTCTTGTTTGGGCAGCGTTTGCCCATAAGCCCCGCCGAACGGAAATAGTCACGATTCGCGGTTGATTTACGGGTTTCCTTTTTTCCGGAGGAAACTCATTCTGCTGACCGTAGCGGCGCAAGGGTTGCGCCGCGCTTTTCAGATCCTACAAGGAGGTAGATCATGCGAGAACTACTCGACAGGGAATGCGCCGCCGTGGCCGGCGGTCACCAATCCGATTGCGAGTATGCCATAACGGGTGTGGCCATAAGCGCCGGAATTGTCACGGGCGCAATAGTAGGTTCCGCGGCTGGCGGTGTGGGCGCCATTCCGGGCGGGATAGCGGGCGGTTCGGCGGGTGCGCTGGTCGGGCAGATTGTGGCGCGGCCCTACTGCAGTTGGGTCGAGAAACAGGAGCAGGAAGAAGACGAGGATTACGTCGACCCCGAGGTGCAGGATTGGCACGACAACCAGTACGTCGCGTGGCATCAGAGACGCAATTCCCGGAACCAGCACGAGCGGACAATTTACGCCCCGCACGAGTATGTGGCGGACGGCGCTTCCTACTGACGGACTCAACGGAAACCGACAAGGAGATTGGAATGCGAGAACTGAAACCTGCTGAACTGGATGCGGCGGCTGGAGGCGGGGCGCCGGAATTCCGCACCCTGATTCGTCATGAGGTCCCACGATTCGAGGAACCGCCATTCGGACTTGATCACCAAGTCCATCGCGCCGACGACCGTTCCGTGTATCGGCCACCCTTGCCGATACCCATGCACTGGTTGACTCCGCGCGACGGCGAATTGCAGGTTTTCTGACGGCAGTCTGATCGATAAACAGGGGCCGGTCCGGTGAGCATGAACTTCACCCCATGTTCCTCCGAGAACGCGGAACTCTTTCGCAAGCCTGCCTTGGTGCGAAAGGAACGCTTTCTGGGTCAGGTCATGTTAGCCGGGCCGGCCTCAACTCCCTTCACGGTCGCGCTTGCGGGAGCTTGCGTGGCGGCCTTGATCGCTATGGCCTTCCTGGTGGAAGTCCCCTCGAAACTGAATGCGCCCGGCATCCTCCTGCCCGTGGGCGGCCTGACCAACGTTACGGCGGAACAAAGCGGCGTTATCGGCGAGGTGCTCGTAAAGCCGGGCGCCAGGGTTGCCGCCGGCAGCCCCCTGATGACGGTGCTGGTGGATCGGATGCTCGCGAACGGCGACGGAAGCTTTGAGGCGCGCGCGCAATCCGCGGGCCGCCAAAGCCAGATCCTGCGCTTGAGAAGGGAGCAGGAGAGAATTGCCTTCGAGACGCGGCTGGAGTCCCTGCGCCTGAGAAAAGCCGCGCTGGAAACGACGCTGGGTCCGCTTGCCGAACGACGCAGGAACGCCGAACGGCAGGCCGAACTCGCGGCCGGCGCTCATCGGCGGCTCTTGGCGCTTGCCGGGACCGGCCATGTGGCGCTGCGTGAGGAGGAAACTGCCGAAGTGCGGCTGCTCCAGGCCAGGGCGGCGTTAGGCCAGCTGGAATCCGAGCAGATCGAGGCGCAGGCCGCCATCGAGCTGCTGGACAGGGAAACAAGGACCGAGCGCGCGGCATTCGAGGCGCTGGACCTTGGCCTCGCAATGGAGTCCGAACGGCTTGCGGACCGCGCACTGGAACTTGACAGCCTGACCCGCCA
>MKWU01000826.1_pt1 | contig 57644 bp, 53 predicted proteins | sample 809101 | NCBI WGS metagenome assembly MKWU01 (sample SAMN05860141, study PRJNA318959) | sponge metagenome | host: Aplysina aerophoba | place: Slovenia: Piran, Adriatic Sea, Gulf of Piran | collected 2013-05-07 | reverse complement strand
CCAAGTTTCGCCTGGACGCCATCGAGGTGCTGGAGGAGTTGGGAGACCCCAGCGCGGTGCCGATCTTGATCCAGGCCATGGAGCGCTGGGGAGACCGGGGCGCCCCGGGCGCCCTTCTCAAACTGGGTGGCAGGGAGGCGGAGGACGCCGTCATAAGACAGGTGAACCAGCCTTACTCCAAGGGGATGGACTGGAGGGCCGCCAGGCTGCTGGGCGCAAACGGAATCACCCGGGCAATGCCGGCCCTCAGGCAGGCGGTGGAAGATGCCTACCCCATGGATATGGTCAGCCACGCCGCCATGGTTCTCGCCCGGCTGGGTGACACCGTAACGGCACCCAACATGGTGGAATGGCTGGGCCACGAGGACCGGGACCGGCGCCGGAGGGCTGCCGTCGCCCTGGGCTACCTGGGAGACGGCAGCGCCACGGGGCCCCTCATGGCGGCGCTCCGGGATCCTTTTGGCAAAGTGCGTAAAAGTGCTGCCCGAAGTCTCGGCTTGCTGGGAGACCAGGCTGCCGTCCCTGCGCTGACCGCGGCCCTGGACGACATTAAGAAAGGGGTCAGGAAGGCGGCAGGACAGGCCCTGGAAAGGCTGGAAGAACAGGAGAAGGCGAGCTGAACCTTGAGTGGGGGACAACTCTGTGGTTGGAGCTCGGGCGAAAATCGCCTGTCAGCTGAGTCCCGACCCGACAGGCAGGGGCGTCCGGGGAGGAATGCCTCTCATGAGGATCGGCTTCCGAGGGGTCCCAAGACGGGCTGACGCCTGCCGCGACGCTCCATAGTTTATCCTGCCCCGGGATCCCATGCCTCCGGCAGTAGCTGGGTGGCCGCCCGGCAAAAAGCCGATAACCTCAGGGCCGCCACCAGAGGATCAACGGCGCTGATCGGCGGAATAGTCGCTGCAGCGGGCCGACCGACGCCTCACGCGGTGGCCAGCAGGAGAGGAATGGGAAGTGCTTAACCTTAACAGGGAGAGGCCAATGGGAAATTTCAGCGTAACCATAGGGGTGGCCAACGTCCATGGGGAAACCTTCGAGGAGGTGGAATCCACGGTGGATACCGCCCGCGACTTCACCACCCTGCCCAGGGCGCTGCTCGAGAGATTGGGGGTGCCGGTGACCGGCACAGTAGTCACCGAGATGGCCGACGGCCAACTGGTCTCCTGCGACACGGGCTGGGCAAGGATCCGACTGGAAGGCGACGAAGAGTACACCCGGGTGATATTCGGGGGAGAGTGGGAAGCAATCCAACTGGGAAGAATCACACTGCAAACAGCGCGCCTGGCCGTGGACCTGCACAACAAGCGGCTGGTGCCGGTTAAGGTGCGAAGGTACTGAAGGCAGGAAGGGGAAGGGGGATGCCTCTGAAACCGGGTGGCGGAAGCCTCAGGCAGCATTACCGCCAAGGTAACGTGGTGGTGAGCCCCTACGTCGGCTCGAAATCTGGACCCCTCCCACTGAATGCTTGCGATAACGTCTTCATAGCTAGAGTGAAGAGGTAATGACCATCCTGCCCTTCGTCGCCGATGTTATCGTATTTACCCTGGATGCGCATGAAGAAGGGGTGGCCATACTGGATTACCAATGTAAAGGGGGATATATCCAGCACCAAACCGAACGACGGGAGTGCAATTGCAAGGATAAGCAACATAGCTTTCACCCCTTACCCAAAGGGCCGTGACGTTGACGCCCCGGACCGGTGTTTCACACTCACCGTTGGCGGGCATCCAGCCCAACTGCTAGAATCCCTCCGCATGGACAAAACTAAACCGTTGGCCGGAACCAACGGTTCTGTGCCAGTGGTCCCTCCAGACCAAGAAAATCGGCAAGGCCCTTACCTGGTTACCGCCGTCACTGGAGCCTTGCCATTTTGAGATAGTTTCTAAGGAATTCCGCAATGCCGTTCTGTCAGGACTGTGGGCGAGAGCATCGTCAAGAGGCCAGGTTTTGCCCGGGTTGCGGCCGCTCCCTGCAATATGAACAACCCGCCAACCACCCGCTGACCCCGGGGGGGCCAGTCGGCAAGCGAAGCTACTCCTCCCGCCATTGACGCCCCCAGTCCGCCGAATCCGGCGCCACCGTTAGGACGCGTCAGGAACTGGTGGAATGAGCTGACAACAATGCAGAAGATTCTGGTGATTGGCGGTGCCTTCTTTGCCGGGATATTGCTGGCCGCAATTTTCCCGGAGGGCGACTCCCCTGATCCCGACCCTGGGACGCAGGATTCCAGGGCAGAATCCCCGCCACCAACCCTGCCGTTGGCAACGTCAAGGGCGGTCCGGCCTCCAGCAACCGCCCGACTGGTCACCAGCCAGTTCCACGCCCGCTCCGGTTGTTACTGAAGGGCTTAACTCCCCAAGCTCAAGACCCGAAGCCCAGGATTCGAATGCAGATTCCCTGCGGACAACCCTTCCTTCGGCGACGTGGAAAGCAGCCCAGCCACCTGCCAGTCCCATGTCCCCTCCGGTTGAGACTGAAACTAGCAACAACGGGGAACCGCCCCCTGAAATACAGATCTTCGAAGATTCGCAGGGAAGGAAGGAATTCTACATGGTCTATGTCCCGCTGGGACAAGCAGGTTCAGAGAGACTCCTCTATGACATTGCGATAGCCGAATATCCAGGCCGTGGAAGCCAATTGGTGGTAGCTGATTTTTTTGAAGACGCAGATGATGCCGAAGCCGCCGCCTGCTACGAGGCAGTCAAGGGTTCCAACCTATCTAAACCTTGCAATGGAAAAACATCTGTCGAGTATCCAAGCCATGTGGGGTTCGTGGCCCTAGGTCCAGAGGCTCGCTTTATTTATAGGAGCTTTGCAGACCCATTGGCATTGGAAACCGAGCTGGACTCATGGGATGTCGAACGACCACTCCGAACCTTGGCGGAGATTAACAGTCCAGGTTGGAATGAAATCAATGTGCCAGTAGTCACCTTGGATTTCAATGTGGGCGTGCTGACCGACACGGATTCGTCAACTTACAGGCTCTGCAACGACGCCTACTCGTTCTACAAGCTGGTCGCTCAAAGAGAGACAAACAAGGTAAATATACTTACGATACATTTTCTGATGGGAGACGAAAATAAAATTCGCAGACTGGCTAACACCATATTTATGAGTCGGGAACCTCAAACACGGATTTCCATCAGGCCCTATCACAACCAGAATCGATATAGTGACAGACCCGACTTTGACCAAGCGAATATAACCGTCAGACTTAACGGGACATGGGACAGCAGCAGTCCACCTCCCACCTGCCAAATGGAATAATGTTGTGGTACCTTTTGGACCGTTCGCCCCAGATTCTACAACCACGCAGGCGTTGCATTAGCTAAGGTCGACTCTGGCAAGCTCATTATGGTCGGGAAGGTCCTGACGCTCCCAGCGAAGACCGGCGGTCGAGTCAGGACAGAGGAACTCCTGCGTTAGTCTGGCCGGGAAATCCGCGAGTGCCGGATACGTGAATCTGGTGGGCGCTGGTATGACAGAGTCCGGGTAAGCATCGGTGTGGGCGACTACCCTGGTCACTGCGGTGAAGGCGCCGTGGGTATCGACCTGGGGCCCAGGAACTTCGCCACCATCGCACATCCCGGCGGCACCATCAAGAAGGTGGTCACCCCGGGACCACACCGGAGGGCCCCAGGTCCCTGCGTCGGGCCAACCGGAGAGTATCGCGTCGGAAGAAGGGCGGCAAGGACTGACGCAAGGCAAGGCTTGCGGTCGGCAAGGGACACCGCATGATGGCAAGTATCCGCAAGGACTTCCTGCACCAACTGTCCTACCGAATCACGGCCGGCGCCCGCACCATCCTGGTGGATAGCCCCGTGCCTCCGGTGCTGGCAGAGGCGATGGGGACGCAAGGCGTCAGACCTGGCCACTGGAGAGTTTCTGCGTCAACTGGAATACCAGGCAGCTTGGCGCGGTGGCCAGATGGTCAAAGGCGACGGGCATCTCCCTTCAAGCCAACTCTGCCACCAGTGCGGAGTTTAGGGCGGCAACTGACCCTGGACCTGCGGACATGGCTCTGCCAGGGCTGTGGGTCCCTGCTGTAATGGGACGGCAACGCTGCCCTTCAGTTGCCATTCCCATGCCCATTTGCGTTCCTGCAGCGCGGCGTTGTAGAGGTCCCGGTGCTGGGCCAGGACTTCGTCAATGCGCGCATATCCGCGCCGGTTCGTGTAGGCCCTGAACTGGTATACGACGTGCGCTTCCACCAATACTCCAATAAAGAACCGGGCCCCGGCTGGGCGCCGTGGCTCATGGCCTGATCCAGCAGAGAGTATAGCGAAAAAGCGAAATTCAGAACAGGGGCGGCATCCACCAGGCCAGGACAATTGTGGGGTGGAAGGCAGTCAGGCCTCTCCGCTCATTCGGGGCTTGCCGAAGGGTACGACGGACCCGGACGCGGTTCGAGAAGCTGGCCATGGGCGGTTAACTGCGCAATCGTCTTGATCAGGGTCCCGCGGCCGCTTTACCTAACGGCTTATCCCGGTTCCCGCGGTACTCCGCAGCCTGCGGCGCCGGTGGGCGGGATTACCGGTGGCTTATGCCGGGCGCCGGCTCCGCTCTCAGCGATTACTACAGCCGCCCCCTGGGCCCGGGGCCCTTGTCCCCGCCGGGTCCCTTCTTTCTCCGGGTTCTGGTCTGTTGCGACAACCGGTCCCCGGGGCTCATTTTTCGGTGGAATTCCGCGGCGTCGTCGAATCCCAGCGTTCTGAAGTAGGTGTCCGGGATTTTCTTCCAGCCCCCAATAATCTTGAGCACCTCATCCGGCATTTGCTTCCGCAGGGAGTCCATGGCATAGGTGTGGCGGAACATGTGGGGATGCAGGCGAGAGATTTTTGCCCGTTTCTTCAACCTCTTGAGCAGCGAGGAGATCCAGTCGGACCGCAGGGCCCTACCCTGCTCCGACACCCAGAGGTCCTGGGTCAGGGGGGCCAGGGTCTCCCTGGCCTCAAGGTAGTCCTGCATCGCCCGCTGCGCGGCCGGACCGATGGGCATAAAGCGCTGGCGGCGGCCCTTGCCCATGACCCGGACTTTCTCCTCATCCAGGATCACGTCGTCCACCTGCATGGTGGCGATCTCCCGGAGGCGGCCAGGGCTATCGACGAACAGGTACAGCAGGGCGTTGTTTCGCTTCAGGCGAAAGGCGTCCTTGCGGGTCCGGGCCAGTTTGGGGTTCACCAGGGCCAGCAGGTCGGCAAGCTGATCATCGGAGAGGGTGGGGACGATATTCTCCTCCACCCTGGGCGCCCTCATGACGTCCAGGACGTTCTCGGCAGCCAGCCGGCGCTGGGGATCGGCCATCCAGCCCCAGAAGCAGTGCAGCTGCCGGTACTGGCGGTTCAGGTAGCTGGAGGAGGGGGTCTGGCCTTTCTCGGACTTCCGCTGCCCGTAGCCCTTCTGCCGGGTCCGGGAGTAGGCGAAGTACTCCTCCAGGTGCTCGGTGGTGATGTGGGGAACGGTGGGCCAGCCGTGCTCCTCGGAGTAGAGGGCCAGGTAGGCGATGGTCTCCTCCAGGCTCCGCACGTAGCTTTCCTGGTAGTTAGAGGCCCGGTAGCTGTTGATGAAACGCCGGCCGGCGTCGCGAAGACGGAGATTTTCTTTAGGACTGAGGTCAGAAACCTTTTTGACGGACATACATCGGTGGCACCCGGGAGCTTAAAGCCGTCAATTTTGTATCTGAAAACCGTGTTTTGGTGGGCCTGGATGGACTCGAACCAACGACCTCGGTCTTATCAGGACCGCGCTCTAACCACCTGAGCTACAGGCCCACGAAGGGGGGCGCTTTTGAGTAAGCTCGAGAATTATAACAAGCCTGTGGGCGCCAATCAAGGCAGCAAGACGGGGACGTAGTGCCATCGGCAATGTCCACGTAAAGTTTTCGGCAGATTTGCGCCAGCGGCCACGGTAGCGAAGGAACCCGGTTTCTGATATTATGCCCGAAATCGTTCACTGGAGGTACAACCATGGCGCGAATCAACCGCCTGCAGCATATAGTCCTGAACTGCCGGGACGTTGACGCTTCCGTTGACTTCTACACCCGGGTCGTGGGCATGGAAGTCGTCAGCCACAGCACCGAGCGCAACATGGCGTTCCTGTCCTTTGGAAAGGAACACCACGACATCGCCCTGTTCCCCTTCCGCGAGCCGGCCGACAAGCTGGAGAAGAACCACCTGGGCCTGAACCACATTGCCCTGGAGATCGAGGGCGGCGAGCAGGAACTAAAGGACTACTACCAGCACCTCAAATCCAACAGCGTAGATATAGACGGCACCATGGACCATGTTATGAGCCAGAGCATCTATTTCTTCGACCCCGACGGCAATCGCATCGAAGTTTTCGCTGATATGCTCCACGACGAGGCCAAGGAATGGCTCCACCAGAACGGTGGCGTAGCCAAGCCCCTGGTGCTGGAAGAAGCGTCTGCCGACTAAAGCCGGACACTTTCGCTACAGCGAATAAGCTGCGGGGCAGTCTGTTGTGACTGCCCCGCAATCTTTTTGCCTTCTGTCAGGGGAGTGTCCTCCCGGTTAAACTCCCTTAACCCCTGGACTCCCGCACACACTCCTCCAGCAGGTCCAGGGCCGCCTTGGCGAACACCCACATATTGGCTTCCCGGTGCGGGTCCCCCGTCTCCACGGTTATGGCCTTCTCAACCGGGCCGGACACTGCTATGCAGGCATGGCCGGCGGAATCGCCATAACGATTACCGGTGGGACCGCTGGCCCCAGTCTCGCTCACCGACCAGGTGGTGCCCAGCCGTTCGCGGATGGTGCGGGCATTAAGCTGGGCATAGGGTTCGCTGCTGGCGCGTATGCCCTCCATGGCCGATTCCGGCACGCCCAGCAGCCCTTGCTGGCCGGTACGGGTGTAAACCACCGAGCCTCCCACGTAGTAGGCCGAGGCCCCGGGCACTGCCACCAGCGTGGCCGATATCAGGCCGCCGCAGCTTGATTCCGAAACGGACAATGATTCCCCGGTTTCCTTCAACAGGGCTCCCACCGATTCTGACACCGAAGTCAGGTCTGGCATAACAAAACTCCTTTCAGTCGTGAAAAGTCTTTCTGAACCGCAACGCGAACACTATGACCAGGAAAGCCACCATTATCACCAGGGCAATGGCCCCGGAAAAGCGTCCCGGAGCCCAGGCCTGCATCGCCGAGAAGATCACAATGCCCAGGAGCGGTATTCCAATCCACAGCATATGTTTCAGGTGCATTCTGCCTCGCAAGAGCCCGGACTGGATGACGTCAGCATCGCTGCTTTCTCCCGAACTCGCTCGACCTGGCCTGGCTTGCCGGCCTCTCCTGGAACTCCCTATCCCAGGGTCGGGTCAAGAATTACCTTGCCCAAAGGTTCATTGCTGTCCACCAGTTGGTGGGCTTCCACCGCCTCGGACAGGGGTATGGTCCGGTCAATCAACACCCGTAATTCGCACTTTGCCGTAAGCTCCAGCGACTCTTCCAGTTCGGCCCGGCCCTCGGCGCCCAGGCCGCTCATTACCTGCAGCCGGCGCTGGTACAGCTTCTTCAGGTCGAGGGTAACCATTCCGCCTCCGTGGGCGCCGACCGTTGCCAGCCTGCCTCCGCGAGCCATGCTGTTGAAAGCCCGGTCCCACTGGACTGGGTCCCCGATGTTTTCGAAGACCACATCAACTCCCCGACCTCCGGTAATGCGCATAACCTCGGCTTCCAAATCATCCCGACGGTAATTGACTCCGTGGTGCGCGCCCAGGGCCTTTCCTACCTCCACCCGTTCGTCGGCGCCCGCGCCGGCGATGATGTTGGCGCCTATGTTGCGCGCTACCTGCACGATGCAACTGCCCAGGCCGCCGGATGCCCCCATCACCAGGGCCCAGTCTCCGGCCTGCAAATTGGTCAGCCGGGTCTGGGCTATGGCCAGGGGAAAGTGCCTGGCTACCACCGTTGCTTCGCCATATGACAGCCCGGCGGGGATTGGTACGCAGTTGGACGCCGGAACCTTGAGGTATTCGGCGTATCCGCCCCACAGGTGGATTCCCAGCATCCGCCGGTTAACACACTGGAAGTTTTCGCCGGCCCCGCAGGGATCGCAGGCGCCGCAGTGAATGCCCTGGGAAATTGCCACCCGCTCGCCAACCTGAAGCGAGTTAACGCCACTGCCCAGATCCACCACCTCGCCGGCGGGGTCGTTCCCCAGGACCAGGGGCAGAATTGCGCCGTACCCGCCGCCGTCCTGCCGCACCTGCAGGTCCAGTGTGCGATTCACCGACACCGAGTGGACCTTGACCAGTACCTCGCCCGGCCCGGGCTGGGGTGTGGGGGTTTCCTCCCACTGCATTACTTCCGGTTCACCAAACTGGTGAATTACCATCGCCTTCATGGCTCTCTCCAGGTGGCTTTGCTGGCAAGTTTGTTCCTGATTAAGGGTCCAATTCCGATAGGGGCGTCAATTTCTTGCCGGAACAACCGCCGCCGCCACCACCGGCATTACCGCGAAAACCCCGATGGCTACCAGCCGGGCATAAGGCCCGCCAAAAACGGTGCTCACCGCCCAGATTATGCCGAACGCGACTATGCCTATCAGCAGTCCAACCAGGATTACCAGGTTTGGCTGGCGGTTCTTCCGCAGGGCCAGTTGGCGCGCCCCGAAATAGCTTCCGGCAAAGAGTATGAACAGCACTATGGCGGCCGGAATTATCAATTAAAGCGTCCAGTTGCCCCGGTCTATTCCGATTCCTTGAAACGGACCATAAAGCTGGCCTCGCCCAGGGGTTCACCGTCCAGCAGAATGGCTGCGACGTGGGTGCCCGCCCGCTGCACCGGAATGCGGAACGTCTTTATCCAACGCTGGAAGAGGATGTCCTCCTCCCATTCGATGGCCTGCGGGGGCGGCGTATCCAGGGGTATGCCCGGGGCCTTGATGGCTACCATCAGGTGATGGTTTCCGGGAGAAGCCCCGGCAATGCAAAAGGCAAGATTCACGTCCACTTGCGCCAGAAAAGGCGTCTCGGGCCCGGGCGGTTCCGCCGGAGGGGGCAGTTCCACCAGGTCAATTACTCCCTTGAAGGTAAGGTCGTCGTCGGAATCGGTTTCCGTGTCCCGACAAAACAGAGCGTACTTTAGGTAAGGTTGCGCGGGGGTGCTGGTCAACCGGAAATCTCCTTGCGACGGACGCCCACGGGCGGTCCGGTATTAGCCGGCTAATTCTAGCACTTCCCAGTTGCGCGCCCAACCCCGGCCTCGTTCATCTGATCAGGCGTAGTTGCCGCCGGATCGGACGTCTGAGGAAGCTGCAAGGAAGTCAGGACAGTTCCTCTCTGGCTCGACCGGAGACTGCGCAGAGTCTCTCAGAAATCGATGAAGGTCGTCCTGGACCTGCCGAATGGCCTCAAATCCCTCCTGTGCACACCCTCGCCTAGCACAAGTTATGTCGCCCTGAGCTTGCCGAAGGGCCTCAAATCCCCCCTGAAACCCCTCCGCAGGGCACAAGTAATGTCATACTGGGCCTGCCGAAGGATCTAAAACCCACACCGGAAGCAGTCAAAAGGAGCGGAACAGGACTACCGGGTGTAGTCTATCCCAACTGGACTCTGGGCAGAGCACGACCCTCCTACATCCCATCGCCCGGGTGAACCAACTCGCGGTGGATTACTTCTCGTTTAGAGGATACGATAATGCGGTCCAGAATGAGGGGAAGCCCGACAATGAGCGATAGGAAAGTTAGTGCGTAACAGACAGATTGGCGAAACCATTAACATCGGCTGGCCCGACTATGGCCGCGCCGAGCAGTCCTTCACCATAGTTGACCTGGACCAGGTTGGCCAGGTTTTCCGGGCCCGGGTTACCGACGGCAACCGCGAGGGCGGCTTCCTGGTGATTTACAACTGCCCCGACGTGGTGCTGGAGCAACTGGCGGAGCAGGCAACCAACACCGTGGGTTTCCGCGTCATCGTTTCCAGCCTCCGCTGCAGCATCGACGGCGACGTGCTCCGCAGCTTTGACTACGAATGGTATCCCACCCCCGAGTACGCGGAACGCCCCCGCCAGTTGGCCACCGCCCTGGCCGACCTGCTTTCCGCCATGCGCGGCGGGAGCGGCGACAGCCAGTCCACCAACTAGTCCTGAACCCGTACGGGTCCGGTACTCCACGCGCCGCTGTCCTGGCGTGGGCAATACTACAGAACAAAGACGGGCGCTGAAGGTTGTTAACCTTCAGCGCCCGTTGCCTGGCCTCTCAATTCCCTGTGTCGAGCCAAAGCTGGCCCGGATGACCGATTAGCTGGGGTCCGGAGCTGCCTCGATCTCCTCTGCATCGCTCCAGGTTACGTTGTCGCAGTCGGTATTGTCGCAGGACCCGACCTGGAAGGTGTAGGTGGTGCCGCCAGTCAATTCGGCGTCGGGAGAGACCCAGTAGTTGGCTGGCTGCACATAGTCACCTCTTCCGAGCGCGCCCCACATCTGGGGGAAATGCATGGAATCCAGGGTAACTACGGTCCAGTCCGACATGGGGTCGTCGTCCTTGTAGCGCAACTGGTATGCCGGTATTTGTCGTACGACGTTCCACGCGACTACTACCTTCGAACCAACGCCCGAAAGGTTGCTGAAGTAGGCGTAGTACCGGAAGTTTTGGGGAGCGCCGGGATTTAGGTGAGCCAGCTTCCCGTTTACCACACCTATCGTGGAAGAGGTGGTCAGGGTAGCGGTTGCCTCGGCCGGCGTGCTCTCCGGGTCTTCACTTTCGCAGACAAGATCACCGTTTGAGTTTAACCTTTCGTATTCCTCGCTTATGGGGTACAGGCGATAGAGGTACTTGTTGGCATCATTGGCGGTGTCGTAAGCCGATACGAACCGGTCAGTGAAGCCTGTCCACAGGCTCTTCGGCCAGAAGATGCACTGGTTAACCCCGCCAGTACCCAGGTATTCACGTTTCAGAATGTAGCCAATGGTCCTCCCGTTGTCATCGGGCAGATCCCAGGCCAGCCTCACCCGCCCGTGCCTCGCGCTGTCCACCTTAAAGTTAGTGGGAGTGTCCAGGCTTGCTACCGTCGCTTCGGCCGGGTCTGAAAAGGTAAATGGCCCCACTTCGGCGGCAGCGCTGAAGGTATAACCTTCATCGTCATCGGGGTCTCGAACGTAACCATAGGCTGCGTTCTCATCGCAGGTGACCTCGTCTATGTAGGAAAAGGTCTGTTCATTGATGGAATACACCCGGAAATACCATTCACCCGCAGGTGTCAGCCTGCCGTCCCTGAGAGTGCTGATGCTGATTGTGTCGCCATCGGGGTATCCGCCGGCCACGACGCATATCCACTCTCCGCCGACATCAAGGCGCTTCTCCAGAAGGTAGCCATCGTCGGCGTCATCGTAGTTCCATTTCAGTACCGCCACGTACCCGTCGGTATCGTTTCCACTGAATAGCTCCAGTTCCAGATTGGTGGGCGTTGATGGAACAACCGCCTGCGCCTGGGCTGGGGCGCCCCAGGGCAGGAACAGGGACGCTCCAACAAGAGCCACCAGGGCAAGGGCAATTCCGGCCAACCTCAATAAGTTGCCTGTGGGTATCATTTTCCTATCCTCCTCCTCTATCGACTCACGGTTATGGCTAAATTGCCCTCGTTTGTACCTTCCGGAAACGCCGACGCAGCTACGGCTTACACAGGGTGGCCAGGGCGCAGCAAGTATACGTGCAACTTTATGGAAACTGTTAGCGGATTAAGAGGTACTAATGCTTGCAAGGCAACTTACAGCGGTCGCCGATGCTTGGCGCTCATGCGGGCGAAGCAGAAGGGTCAGGGGTTAGTTGTTCAACACCATTGCAATGAAGGGTTGGGGTGTAACCGTCATTCCGGCCTTGCGCCGGAATCCAGGCAGGTTGCGAAAGGTCAACTGCATGGCACAAGCGGGGCTCTGGATTCCGGCTCCGGGCCAGAGTGGCGATACAGATTTAGCAGGCATCATTTCGGACCGGTTGGCTCAAACCTGTTGGCCTGTTAGTGGAAACCCGTTAGTGGCAGCACAGTTTGCCGAGAAACACCGCTGGCGGAACAAGAACGCTAACGCTACGGGACTCCCCTGGCAGGGGTGACGGCTGGCTGGCCACTCTTCCGGCGACAGAACCTGCCCAGTAGCCATACCCCGTGAAGGACCCGGTTCTTCTTCCGCGAATTGGCCCGAGTCGCCTGAATGGCGCCTCTTCCATCCATCGGGTACTCTCTTCGTCAAAACCCTTCAAACTGCCCTGGCATAGCTATGAAGTCCACCGGAAAATTGACCGAATGCAAAGCGCTATAGCCAATACTTATGTGTTTTCCGTGAACTTTCGCAATTGACTTTAATACCCACCTTGCAGGGCATATAATTTCACCATGCCGGAATTCTTCAACGTTCTTCCGCCGCAACAGGCTCTGGCAGCTTTGCTCGAAGTATTGCCATCGCCCGCCCCCGCCTGCGAGGATGTGCCGGTACACGAAGCCCTCGGCCGAGTCACCGCCACAGACCTTGTCTCCCGGCAGGACCTCCCCACCTTTCCCCGCTCCACCGTTGACGGTTATTCCCTCCGGGCCGCCGATACCTTCGGCGCCACCGAGGGGTTGCCGGCCTACTTTTCCGTTGTTGGCGTAGTCCCCATGGGTAGAGCCCCCGGGGTATCCGTAAACCTGGGAGAAGCCGCCGGAACCTATACCGGCGGCATGCTGGCCGGCGGCGCGGACGCAGTCGTAATGGTAGAGAACACCCAGCAGGTTGACGCCGACACCATAGAGGTGGTCCGGCCAGTGGCCCCGGGCGAGAACGTGGTCCAGCCCGGCGAAGATGTTCGGGAGGGAGAATCAATCCTGCCTCGCGGGCGCCTGCTGCGGCCGCAGGATATCGGCGGGCTTGCTGCCCTGGGCATTACCAGCGCCCCCGTGGCCCGTCGCCCCAGGATTGCGGTCCTGTCCATGGGCGACGAGGTGGTTTCACCGGATAGAGAGCCGGCCATTGGCCAGATCCGGGACGTTAACAGCTATTCCATCGCTTCCCAGATTCTCCGGGACGGTGGCGAACCCGTTCCGCTCGGCATAGTCTCTGACAATTACGAAACCCAGTTGGAAGCGGCGCGTCGGGGTCTGGAGCACTCCGACGCGCTGGTTTTTTCCGCGGGCAGTTCGGTCAGCAGCCGGGACATGACCGCCGACATCATCAACGCCCTGGGCGAGCCCGGCGTGCTGGTTCACGGCCTCTCCATCCGTCCGGGAAAGCCGGCCATCCTTGGAATGGTGGCGGACAAGCCCGTTTTTGGCCTGCCCGGAAACCCGGTATCCGCCATGATTGTCTTCGACCTGCTGGTCCGGCCGGTTATTTACCGACTGGCCGGATGCCTGGCGATCCCTGAACCGGCCAGGACTGCGGCGCGACTGGACCGCGACCTGGCTTCAGCCTCCGGCCGCGAGGATTACGTTCCAGTGCGGCTCAGGCGCAACGGAGACAACGGCGCTGAAGAACTGGTCGCCGAACCCGTATTCGGCAAGTCCAACCTAATCTTTACGCTCATCCGTGCTGACGGCCTCGTTCAGGTTCCGCTGGACAAAGCCGGCCTCTATGCCGGCGAGACCGTAACGGTCACGCTGTTTTAATCCATGATGAAACTCCACAGGAGCAGGCAAGAGTAAGCAGTGCAGAATCCAGAGTTGCCACCGGCCATCATTTTCGATATGGACGACACCATCCTGTCCGACGACGTAGCCGCGGGTAGGTGCTTTCGCCAGGTCTGCCACGACTTTGCCAGCCGTTTGCCCGTAGCAGACCCCGAAGACCTGTCCGACGCAATCCAGGAAATCCGGCGCTGGTACTGGTCCGACCCCGAGCGAATCCGGAAGGGCAGCATGAACCTCAGCCGGGCCCGCTGGGAGCTGTTGTCCATGGCCTTCGAACGGTTCGGGATGGACGATGACCCTCTTAAGGAAGAAATGTCGGCCGCCTACCAGAAGCTGAAGTCGGCCGCCGTTGAAGTTATCCCCGGCGCCTTGGACCTCCTGCAGGCCCTCCGCGACCGTGGTGTCAGGCTGGGCCTGATTACCAACGGAGACTCCGAGGGCCAGCGCGCCAAGGTCGTGAAGGCGGGACTGGAACCCTGTTTTGAATCGGTGCTGATCGCCGGCGAATTCGGCGCAGCCAAACCCGACCCCCGCATCTTCCAGCAAACGCTGGAAAACCTGCGTGTGTCTCCCAGCGAGGCCTGGATGGTGGGCGACAACCTCTATGCCGACGTGGGCGGCGCCCAGGCCGTGGGAATATTTGGTATCTGGGTGGACTGGCGGGGGGACGGCGTTTCCCCCAACAACCACCCCCAGCCCCACCCCCAACCTCCCTTCCCACCCCACCCGCCATGCCAGACCGCATCATCCGTTCCATACTCCAACTACATCCTAAGTGAACGGGGTGAACTCTCTTGACCTTGGGCCAGCCAAACCAGCGACGCTACTACCTTTCCGACATCCCGCTGGAAGAAGCGCGGGACAGGTTTTACACCGCCCTTCGTGACGCCGGCTTGCTGGAGGCCATGCCTCCCGAAGTTGTTCCGGTGGCCACGGCCCGGGGACGGGTAACATCCGGGCCGGTTTGGGCCGCCAAGTCATCTCCCCACTACGATGCCGCCGCCATGGACGGAATCGCCGTCCGCGCCGCGGATACCACCGGCGCCACCGAAACCTCTCCCGTTACTTTGGCGGTCAACGACCCCGGGCAGCAGGCCGTGTGGGTGGATACCGGCGACCCCATGCCCTCCGGCTTCGACGCGGTAATCATGGTCGAGCACCTGCACAAGGTGGGGGAAAACCACGTCAGCATAATGGACCCCGTGGCCCCCTGGCAGCACGTACGTCCCCTGGGCGAGGACATTATCGCCACGGAACTGGTGCTTACCGAAAACCACCAGCTTTCTCCCGCAGACCTGGGCGCCTGTGCCGCCGCCGGCCTGGCCCACCTGTCCGTCCGCCGCCGGCCCTCCGTGGCCATCATTCCCACCGGCAACGAACTGGTGCCCGTGGGTACCGACCTGCAGCCCGGAGACATCGTGGAGTTCAACTCCATAATGCTGTCCGCCCAACTGGAAGAGTGGGGCGCAGTCGCTACGGTCGTGGACCCGGTCCGCGATGACTTTGTGGCTATTCGGGACGCCGCCATTGAGGCCCTGAAGACCCACGACCTGGTGATCATCAATGCCGGTTCTTCCGCTGGCTCCGAGGACTACACCGCCCTGGTGGTCGAAGAACTGGGAGAGTTGCTGGTCCACGGCATTGCCGTTCGCCCCGGCCACCCGGTGGTGCTGGGGCTGGCCCGCGGCAAGCCTCTCGTCGGACTGCCCGGGTACCCGGTATCCACCATGCTCACCGCCGAGTTGCTGCTACAGCCCCTTATCGCGCGGTGGCTGGGCCAGGCCCGGGGCGGCCAGCGTCCCATAGTCCACGCCCAAATTACGCGCAAAGTCACGTCATCCACCGGCGAGGATGAATTCCTGCGGGTCAAGCTGGGCCGCGTCGGCGAGAGAATGGTAGCCACGCCGGTTCAGCGGGGCGCGGGGGTAATAATGTCCCTGGTCCGCGCCGACGGCCTGGTGAAGATACCCCGCTTCTCCGAGGGAATGGAAGCTGGCGCCGAAGTAGCGGTTGAACTGTTGCGGCCCCTGGCGGAGGTTGAAAACACCATAGTCGCCATCGGCAGCCACGACCTTACCCTGGACCTGATGTCCAGCTTCCTGCGGCGGGCGCCTTTCGGGGCCAACCTCTCCTCTTCACACATAGGCTCCCTGGGCGGTCTGATAGCCCTCCGGCGCGGCGAGGCCCACCTGGCCGGCTCCCATCTCCTGGATGAGACCACCGGGAAGTACAACCTTTCCTACATCGAGCGCTACCTGCCCCAGTTTCCGGTGGTTCTGGTAAACCTGGTAGGAAGAGTCCAGGGCCTGATGGTCAGGCCGGGCAACCCCTCCGGCATTCACTCCCTTTCCGACCTCATGCGCCCCGACGTCACCTTTGTTAATCGGCAGCGCGGCTCCGGCACCCGGGTTCTGCTGGACTACAAGCTGGGGGAAATGGGCGCCGACCCCGAAGCCGTCAACGGCTACCTGCGGGAGGAGTTCAGCCACCTGGCGGTGGCGGCAACCGTAAGCGGCGGATCCGCCGACGTGGGTCTCGGCATACTTAGCGCGGCCCGCGCCCTGGGTCTGGAATTCATCCCGCTGGCCAACGAGCAGTACGACCTCGTTATTCCCAGGACCCACTACGAGAGCGACCTGCTGCAGCCTCTGCTCGCTCTGCTGATCAGCGAGGAATTCCGCCAGGCCGTGCATGAATTGGGGGGCTACGACATCAGCCGTATGGGCCAGGTCCAGGCCGAGATCGGCTAGGGGGTGTGCCTGGCGCGCCTCGGCCGCGAGGGTTGGACCCATCAGCGTGCATCGCATCGCGAACTTCCCCGCGCTGGACCAAATGTGTACCCGATGCTCATCCTTACCTCCCTTCGGCTGGTTCCGGGCGTCCTGCCCCTTTATGCTACAATCCATTAGGTAGCCCCACGAATTGCCCAGCCCCACAGGAGGCCCCATGCAGAGCAGCGAAATCCGCCTGACCGAGCTTTCCCACTGCGCCGGTTGAGCGGCCAAGATCAGCCTTGAGGACCTGGTACAGGTCCTGAGCCAGTTCCCCCAGCTTTCCCATCCCGACTTGCTGGTAGGCACCGAAACCGGCGATGACGCCGCCGTCTTCCGCATCAACGACGAGACGGCCCTCATCCTGACGGTGGACTTTTTCCCGCCCATAACGGATGATCCCTTCGAATTCGGGGCCATCGCCGCTGCCAACGCCCTCAGCGATGTTTACGCCATGGGTGGCAAGCCCCTGGTCGCCCTCAATATCTGCGGGTTTCCGGCAGCCCTGGACAAGGGTATCCTGGGCGAAATCCTGCGGGGAGGCTACTCCAAGACCGCCGAAGCCGACTGTCTCATCGTGGGCGGCCACACCGTGGACGACCCCGAACCCAAGTACGGCCTGTCGGTCGTGGGCATTGTGGAGCCGGGCAAGCAGACCACCAACGCTGGCGCCAGGGTCGGCGATTCCCTCATTCTCAGCAAACCCCTGGGCACCGGCATAATCACCACCGCCGGAAAGCAGGGCCGGGTTGACGCCGACGTCCTCCAGGGAGCGGTTGACGCCATGGCCACCCTGAATCGTTCAGCCTCCGAGGCTATGACCAAGGTGGGCGTCCACTCCTGCACCGACATTACCGGCTTTGGCCTTATGGGCCATCTCAAGTCCATGGTCAAGGGCAGCGGCGTCTGCGCCGAAATCAACCTGGGCCAGGTGCCCACCTTGCCCGGAACCTGGGAACTGCTGGAGCAGGGCATCGCCCCCGGCGGCACTGGCCGCAACCGGGACAGCGTGGCCGACACTGTGCGCTGGCACCCGGACCTGACCGACAACGACCAGTTGCTCCTGTGTGACGCTCAGACCTCCGGCGGCCTGTTGATGTCAGTCGCGGGAGACAAGGAAGAGCAACTCCTGGCGGAGTTAACGGCCCACGGGACGCCCTGTGCCTGCGTGGTCGGCCGCATAACCGACGGGCCTGCTGGCACCATAATCGCCAATCCATAGACCATCACAACCCCGCAGCCCGTCACGGTGGCTGCGGGGTTGCTTGTCCTCCTGCTTCCCCACCTCTGCCCCTACCGGTAACTGCGGTCGCGCTTCAGCTTACAATTGATAAACGAAACCAACGAACGTCAAGGCGCGATCACCCCGGTCATACCAGCGGCAACGCACCCGTTTGACACTCCAATGGATGAAAACTAATATGGCCTCCAGCACTTCCCGCATAACCCAGTCAATAAACAGGTGGTTGAATAAATTGGAACCGCAATTCGGATTGAAACGCCCCGACCAGGTTAAGGAGGCCCCCGACCAGGGTGAACGCGTCCCGCCCGGCCAGTTTCTCAGCAAGCGCTTTCCGGTACTTACCTACGGCTCCAGGCCCGAGGTGGACATCAGCCTCTGGACTTTCCGGGTGTTCGGCGTGGTGGACCAGGAAATAACCCTGAGCTGGAAGCAGTTCACCGAACTGGACTGGGTTACCCTGGATGCCGATTTCCATTGCGTCACCCAGTGGAGCGCCCTCGACCAGACCTGGGAGGGAGTACCAGCCGCTGCCGTCCTTGAAATGGCCGGCGTAAGGCCCCAGGCAAAATACGTCATGGCCCACTGCCTTGGCGGCTATACCACCAATCTCCCCCTGGAAATGGTGCTGGAGGAAGGCTTCCTGGCCCACCGCCACAACGGCGCCGAACTGGGCAAGGACCACGGCTGGCCCCTTCGCCTCATCGTCCCCAGCCGCTACGCCTGGAAGAGCGCCAAGTGGATTAACGGCCTGGAACTGATGCTGGAAGATTCGCCTGGCTTCTGGGAACAACGCGGCTACAACAACAACGCCGACCCCTGGAAAGAAGAAAGGTTCTGGCCCGAACTTACCAGGTAACCCACGGCGCCTGTCCCCTAAAGAACCCTTCGAGCCCCGGCCGTATTGGCCGGGGCCTTTTCATGGATATTTTATATCCATAAACAGCGGTATGTTGTATCATTTGGCCCATGTAGAAAGACTCGCCCCTGGCGAATACCGGTAAGAGTTAAACTTCCATTAACGGTTAACGGTGGCTGTCGCAGCACCGGGTACACAGGCATTCCAGGAGGTATTTGTGGCAGATATTGCGAACAACAATTCGCCCGAGCGTATAGTAGATTCCGGCCATAGAATGGGCTTTGCCCGCCGCCTCGAGCGCCACATACAGGGAAGAACCATCAGCGGTCTCATGGAACTGTTTCCGCTGCTGGTCACCATCCTGGTTCTGGCACTGATAATTGGCTACGCCGACAGTTTCGTTCACCCCCTGGTCAAGTTTATCCCCTGGGACCTGCCCTACATCGGCGGCCTCACCTTCACCGGAGTGGGCCTGATTGTCCTTGCCGGCCTCTTCTACCTTACCGGGCTGGCCGTTGCCTCGCGCCTCGGCAGGAAGTCCTTCGATATAACCGGGAAAGTCCTCAACGGCACGCCGGTAGTGGGCTCAATCTACGGCCTTACCCAGACAGTTGCCGCCGTCATGTCGTCCCAGTACCGCTTCAGCCGCGTGGTCTTCATCGAGTGGCCCCGCGACGGGATGATCGCCCTGGGCTTCGTAACCGGGCGGGCCGTCTGCGCCGACACCGGCACATCCCTCGTCGTGGTTTACGTCCCTACCGTTCCCAACCCCACCTCCGGCAATATGGCGATAATGGTGGAAGACGACGTTTTTGAGACCGACCTCACCGTGGAGGACGCCATGAAAATGGTCTTCTCGGGAGGCATCGTCCTTCCCGAATCAATGGCCTTCGCCAGGCTGCCCCGGGAGAAAGGCATCCACGAGTATGTGGGACGGTTCGAATCGATCGGCGGCCAGTAGGCTCCAACTCCTGGCGTGAGGACCACACATCTCTTTGACCGGGTGACCGGGAGCGAAATCTCGCTAACCATCAATACAAACATCTCAATGTGCCAGGACCCTCGCAGGTTGCCGCATCCCACCCAACAACGGCTGCACAAAGCTTCAGGGGCTGCCAGTTCCATCACTGGCAGCCCCTGATTATCGCCCCCCTATTCTGTTCCGGAATTCCGGCCGCCTTCTAGGCCGCCTTTCGCACCGGTTCCTTAACTTCCGGATGAGCGGCAGGTGCAGCAACCGTTGCCTGTGGGAGAACTTCCGGGAGATCCCGACTGAACCCGCATTGCAGGCAGTTGATGTAACGTCCGTACATATCGGAAGTCAGGTTCAGGGTTCCCTGGCACTTGGGGCATCCCTTCAGTTTCAGCATGGCGACTCACCTCCTTTGCGGCCGCCGGGCCTTTGTAAGCAATCGCTTCACACTTAATATTGCGAGAAAATAATAAATGTTGACACGGCTAATGTCAAGGCTTATTATATTGATTGTAATTAGTTCTTCTTTTCACGAGCGGCAGTCCCGGGAGGGAAAGCAATGTACCAGAGGTTTAGAGTTTGGGTTGATTCAGACCTGGTTGACACGCGTAATGCGGACTCATTCTCTGTTCCGCCGCCCCCACCGTCCTCGGCCAGCGTTGAGCCTGCCCACCAGCCTCAGCACACGGAAACCAGCCCCGTCGACAACGGAAACGCCAACGGCAACGGCAGGTCGGACGAGTTTGGGGCCGGAATCGAGGGCGTGTACATCATCAGCGTCGCCGCCCGGATCCTCGACATGCACCCACAGACCCTGCGCAAGTACGAGAGGCTGGGCCTGATAAACCCCGGCCGCACCGTCGGTATGCTGCGCCTCTACTCCCGCGAAGACATACGCAAGGTCTTCCTGATCCGGCACCTGATGGAACACCTGGGCCTCAACCTGGCCGGAGTTGAATTTGCCCTGAACCTGGTGGAAAACCTGCAGGGCTTCAAGCAATACCTCAAAACGGTTTCGGAAGGCACCGAAGTAGAACCAATAGTCGAGCCCGCCATGGCCCAGCTGTTCCGCAACCTCAACCTGCCGGACGACGAAGGCTAGGGCATTGGACATTCTGGAATTCTCTCTATTTTGAAAGGTGACCCCCTTATGACAAACGGCCATAACGACAGTGAGATCCCGGTCCCCGAACCGGACGACTCGCAACCGGAAACCCAGGAATCCATTGTGGATTTTGACTCCCTGCCCGCCGAGGATCAGGTAATCATCCTCCAGCAGAACCTGGACGAGGCAAGGGACGAACTGGGCCAATCCCGGGAACAGGTCCAGCGGGCCCAGGCGGAACTGGCCAACTTCCGCCGCCGCACCGAAGAAGATCAGGCCACCCTGCGCCAGGACGCCAACCGCCGCCTGATAATCAACCTCCTCCCCGTGGTGGACGAACTGGAACTCGCCATCAACCACCTCGGCAACGGAGACGCCGGTGACTCCTGGGTAGAAGGCGTGAAGCTTATTCACCGCAAGGCCCACGGCGTCCTGGAGTCCGAAGGCCTTACCCGGATCGACACAGTAGGAGTCCAGTTCGACCCCCTGCAGCACGAAGCAGTGGCTATCGTGGACTCCGACCAGCAACCCTCCGGTTACGTCGTGGAGGCCGTGCGCAACGGCTACCGCCTGCGGGACCGGGTTATCCAGGCAGCCCAGGTTGTAGTGGCCCGCTAGGCCCCAACCCTTTTTTGATTGGTTAAGGTTTAATTGCACCTCTAATTTCAGCATCGAAAAGAAGCGAAGGAGCACGGAAATGGCAAAGGTTCTGGGAATAGACTTGGGGACCACCAACTCGGTAGCTGCGGTTATCGACGCGGGTGAACCCGTAGTCGTGGAAAACGCGGAAGGCGGACGCCTTACCCCCTCGGTGGTGGCGGTGAACCCCCGCAGCGACGAACGTTACATCGGCCAGGTCGCCAAGCGGCAATCGGTGACCAACCCGGAGAATACCATCTTCTCCGTAAAGCGACTCATGGGCCGCAAATTCTCCGACGGCGAAGTACAGGGCGCCCTCGGCAAGCTCCCCTACAAGGTGGTGCAGGCCGGCAACGGCGATGCCCACGTGGAAATGGCGGGAGAGTCCTATGCGCCCCCGCAGATTTCGTCCTTCGTCCTGCAGAAAATCCGCCAGGACGCCGAGGCCAAGCTGGGTGAGAAGATCAGCCAGGCGGTGATTACCGTTCCCGCCTACTTCAACGACGCCCAGCGCCAGGCTACCAAGGACGCCGGAACCATCGCCGGGCTGGACGTGCTGCGCATCATCAACGAGCCCACAGCCTCATCCCTCGCCTATGGCCTGGACAAGACCCACGAGGACGCCACCATCGCCGTCTTCGACCTGGGCGGCGGCACCTTCGACATTACCATCCTTCAGATGGGCGAGGGCGTTTTCGAGGTCAAGTCCACCAACGGTGACACCTACCTCGGCGGTGACGACTTCGACCAGCAGATCCTCGAGTGGCTGATCCAGGAATTCCGCCAGGAAACCGGTATCGACCTGGCCACCGACCGCATGGCTCTGCAGCGGCTTCGCGACGCAGCGGAACGGGCAAAGATCGAGCTTTCCAGCACCCTGGAAACCGAGATTAACCTGCCCTTCATCACCGCCGATGCCAGCGGCCCCCAGCACCTGGTCAAGCCCCTCAGCCGCGCCCGGCTGGAACAGCTGGTGAGCGGCCTGATCGACAAGACCGGCGGTCCCTGCCGCCAGGCCATTACCGACGCAGGGTTGCAGGCCAGCGAAATCGATGAAGTCATCCTGGTGGGCGGCATGACCCGCATGCCCGCCGTGCAGGAAAAGGTAAAGTCCCTCTTCGGCAAGGAACCCAGCCGTTCCGTAAACCCCGACGAGGCGGTAGCCATGGGCGCGGCCATTCAGGCAGGAGTCCTCGGCGGCGAGGTGGGCGACATCGTCCTGCTGGACGTCACCCCGCTGACCCTCGGACTGGAAACCCTGGGCAGCGTCATGACTACCCTGATTTCCAGGAACACCACCATCCCCACCAAGAAGACCGAAACCTTCACCACCGCCGCCGACGGTCAGACCAGTGTGGACATTCACGTCCTCCAGGGCGAGCGGCCCATGGCCGGGGATAACAAGTCCATTGGCCGGTTCATCCTCGACGGCCTGCTCCCCGCGCCCCGGGGGGTACCCCAGGTGGACGTCACCTTCGATATCGACGCCAACGGTATCCTCAGCGTTTCCGCCCAGGACAAGGGCACCGGCAAGGAACAGCGCATCGTCATCCAGCCCAGTTCCGGCATCTCCAAGGACGAGATTGACGACATGGTGGACGCCGCCCGGGCCCACGAGGAAGAGGACCAGCGCCGCCGCGCCGAGGTGGAGACCAGGAACCAGGCGGACTCCCTGGTGTACAGCACCGAAAAGCTGCTTCAGGAGAACGCCGACAAGGTGCCCGAAGACCTGAAGACCGAAGTGGAAGGAAAGATAGCCACCTTGAAATCGGCGGTGGCCGCCAATAACGTGGCCGAGATGCAGACCGCCATGAACGACCTGAACGACACCCTGCAGCGTGTGGGCCAGGCAGTGTACGGCCAGCAGACCGCCGGTACGCCTCCCGGTGACGCGGGCATGGGCGGCGACGACGATGGCGGCGACACGGTGGAAGGCGAGTTCAGAGAAGTCTAAACTTCCCTGGCTGGTAAAGCTACGTGGAGCCGGCCAATCTGATATAATAGGTATGTGATGCAATAGCGCCGATAGTTCGGCCCTATTTTCCGACATTCTGGTAGAGGGGTACACAAAATGACTGGTTCAGAGAGTGCGGGGCAGGAAGTGATAAACACCGAGAACACCTTCGTCATTGATGGTGTTCAGCAGACTGTGACGCCGCTGCAGTACCATTACCTGAGCTTGCTGGAGCGTCTCACTGCTCTCAAGAACACCTACCAGACCGACCCGGACTATGAAGCCTGGATGATTGAAGCCATCAAGAAGTCCATCTACAGCACCTTCCGGGATTGCCTGGAGTCCAACGTTGGCGACACGGCCAGGGACATCCTGTCCGGTGAACACCAGGTCAACTAACTCACAACTGAATTACCAAAAGCGGACCGGCCCCTTTGAGGGGCCGGTCTTTTTTGTGCCTTTCAATTTAACCACCTGCTGGGCTCTCTAAGCGGTTATCGGTTGATTTCCAGTAGTTCAACAGCATTGTAATCATGGCTTGGGGTTTAACCGTCTTCCCGGCGAAAGCCGGAATCCAGCCGTCTCGCCCTGGCCACCAACTACGTCGCCCTGAGCTTGCCAAAGGGGTAGTCTCTCTACAATGAGGTCATGTCGCCCTGAGCGCAGCCGAAGGGCCCCAAATCCTCGCCGGAAACCACTACCAGGGAACCGAACGGGCTGCCTGCCTGAACCAACCCCGGGGCGGTATGTCCATTGCCTTTCTATCGACTATGGTAGCCGAATTTATATGGCGACCGGGTAGGGGCGCACGGCCGTGCGCCCCTACGGTTCAGGCAAAATCTGAACCACTACCACTCGAATGCCAGGTACCCTCGATGTAGTGTTCACCGTGGCTTTGGTTTAGTACGTCAACAGCATCGTAATCATGGATTGGGGTCCAACCGTCTTTCCGGCGAAAGCCGGAATCCAGCCACCTCGCCCACCAAGCCAACCACGTCGCACTGAACGCAGCCAAAGGGGCAGCCTCTCTGCAATGAGGTCATGTCGCCCTGAGCGCAGCCGAAGGGCCTCAAATCCCTGCCGACAGTCCCGTTGCAGGTCCAAAACCTTCCTTGCGGAACGGTGTCCAGATTCTCCAATTCCTCCAAGAAGCCAATTTCCTTAAAGCGCTACTCCCCTGAGTATGCAGTTGGATCCTGCAACAACTGAATCAAACCGTTGGGTTGCCACCCCTGGCAGGAACGATCCCCCCTACCCCAACCCGTGCCGGGAAAGCACCTCCCTTCGTAACTCCGACACGCCATCCTCCACGTACCGCCTTACCTCCTGCCGCACGTTGTCCGGCACCTCCAGGGCTACCGTGTCCCGCAAATTCGGTGACAGGTACTGACCGGCTACCGCCTCGGGGATTCGGTCAGGCCACTCCGTACCCAGCATTACGCCATAGGCCAGCGTCCAGCAGCGGGCCACGGCGCCTATGTCGTAACCTCCCCCGCCCAATGCCAGCCAGGGCAGGCCCAGCGCGGCAAATTCCCGAATTATGTCCACATAGCCCCGGGATGTAAGCTGCAAATGCGTTATCGGGTCCGAGTGGTAGCTGTCGATACCCAGCTGAGTTACCAGCACATCCGGCGCAAATGCCCGGATAAGGGGCGGGACCACCTCGCGGAAGGCCCACAGGTAAGGCTCATCCTCGGTGTAGGGATACAGGGGAATGTTCACCGAATAACCGGCCCCTTCGCCGGTTCCCGATTCCGAAACAAAGCCCGTACCCGGGAAGAGGTAGCTCCCCGATTCGTGGATGGATATGGTCAGCGCCCGGTCGTCGCCGTAGAAGACATCCTGTACGCCGTCGCCATGATGGGCATCCACGTCCACGTAGGCCACCCGCATTCCCCGTTCCAGGAAATACTTTATGGCAATTGCTGGGTCGTTAAAGATGCAAAACCCGGAGGCATGGGTGGGCGCGGCGTGGTGAAGCCCGCCGGAAATGGAAAATGCCACGTCCACGCGCCCTGCCGCCACCAGTTCCGCCGCCACCAGCGTTGCCCCCGAACTCAGGGTTGCCGCATCGTACATCCCCGGGTAAACGGGATTGTCCCCCATGGCGGCAAAGCCAAATCTCTCCGGCCGCTCCGTGGCAAGGCCGGAACTCAGCGCCCTGACTGCCGCGATGTACTGGGGCGTATGGACCCACTCCAGTTCCTCCTCCGTTGCTGACCGGGGGTTGATGAGACGGGATGTTTCGCCGTCAAAAGCCCCGTATGCCGACAGCAATTCGTAGGCAAGCCGCAGGCGCACGGGACGCATGGGATGGTCGGACCGCAGGACGTGCTGGGACAGGGCATCGTCGTAAACAAAGGCAGCATTGGGCATGGCAATTTCTCCCCCGGTTTTTACCAGACGAATATACACGAAGACAGCCAGTTCCGGGTGAAGCGCTCCAAGTCTTGCAGCGGGCTACTGGCCAGAGCACCCGCGGACCTGAACCCCCAAAACCACGTCGCCTTGAATCCCCAACCCACGTCGCCCCAAGCGCTCAAACCTTGTCGCCCTGAACCCCCAAACCATGTCGCCCTGAGCGCAGCCGAAGGGCCTCAAATCCTCGCCACGAGCCCCTACAAGGGAACCAAAACCAGGGTGGGACGCGCATCGCCATTCTGTCGACTATGGTAGCCGAACCAGACATGGCTCCCGGGTAGGGGCGCACGGCCGTGCGCCCCTACGGTTCGGGGAGAATCCGAACTATTGCCACCCAAACACTGGTAGGCCAACAGGTTTGAAATCATGACTGGCAAATCTGTATCGTCATTCCGGCCTTGAGCCGGAATCCAAACCACATCGCCCCAAGCCCCCAATCCATGTAACCCTGAGCCCAAACCATGTCGCCCTGAGCGCAGCCGAAGGGCCTCAAATCCTCGCCACAAGCCACTACAAGGGAACCAAAACCAGGGTGGGACGCGCATCGCCATTCTGTCGACTATGGTAGCCGAACCAGATATGACGCCCGGGTAGGGGCGCACGGCCGTGCGCCCCTACGGTTCGGGGAGAATCCGAACTACTGCAATACCCACCGCCGCAAAACCCCATCCCTTGCCTGTTTCCCTCAATACCGCTATTGTTACCGGAATGCCCCTGACCTTCCATGGTCCACGGGTCCAGGAAAGGACTAGACAACAGGTCCCCTGCCGGAACAGGGCCACGGGGCCGTCAACCGGCAAACCGCCGCTATGCTTACCGCACAACTTCGCACCGCCTGGGATTCCCTGGAATGGCTGTCCGTCGTCAAGATTGGAGCCGGAGTCCTGCTTTTCCTCGTAATCCTGCTGATGCCGCCTCCCGAGGGCCTCTCTCCCGAAGGGCAGAGGGCCCTGGCGGTAATGACCTTGGCCGTCGTTTTCTGGGCCACCGAGGCCCTTCCCATATCGGTAACCGGCCTGCTGGGGGTGCTGTTGCTGGTGGTGGTGGGCGCCGTACCCGGGATTACCGAGGGACTTTACGGCTTTTCCCAGCCCGTTTCCTACTTCCTGATCGGCATCCTCACCATCGGCCTTGCCGTGCAGCGGTCGGGGCTCGCCGAGCGGATGGCCACCTTTCTGATCAAGGGAGCCGGTGGCAAGCCGGGCCTGCTGTACGTCCAGATGCTGCTTTCCTTTGCCCTGCTTACCTTCGCCCTGCCGTCCGCCAGCACTCGGGGCGCCATCATGGTGCACATCTACGCCCAGGTACTGGCCCGCTGGGGAATTCCCCAGGAGCACAAGTACTACCGGGCCTTGATGATGGCCCTGGGAACCATGAACCGGCTGGGTTCAACGGCCCTGCTGGCCGGGGGCATTACCCCTGTGGTCGCCTCGGCCCTGCTGGGCGATTTCTCCTGGACGGGCTGGTTCATCCTGATGAGTGTTCCCTTCTACTGCAACCTCATCGTTGGCGGCGCCATCCTGTTCGTGCTCTACCGCAGCGGCTTCCGGCTGGACGTTTCCCAGAGCGCCGTGGACCTTGACCGGACCCCGGTGAATGCAGTGGAATACCGGGCCGGGTTCATCGTCCTGGCCACCGCCATGCTCTGGTTCACCGACTTCGCCCACGGGCTGCATCCGGCGGTGCCGGCCCTGGTCGCCATGGTCCTGATCCTGATGCCCAAGATCGGGCTGCTCACCTGGCAGGACTTTGAACGAAACCTGGGCTGGACCAACTTCTTCGTCATCGCCACATCCCTGTCCCTGGCCCATACCCTCGTAGTCACCGGGGCGGCTGGCTGGTTCTCGGAGACCCTGGTCAGCGGGACTACCGCCGTTCAGGATAGTCCCCTCCTGATCCTGCTGGCTCTGGCCGTCAGCGCGGCGGTGGTGCGGCTGTTGATGCCCAACATTGCCGGCTACCTGGCCTTCGTCATTCCCGTGGCTATGGCCAGCGGCGAGGCCCTGGGCCTGAATCCCCTGGTCTGCGGCATGGCCGTGGTGGTGGTGGGCGACTCCCTGGTCTATTACAGCGCAGCGGGGACCGCCTCTGTCTTCATATTCCTGCAGGCCAACATCCGAAACCCTGAAATCTTCCGGTGGGCCCTGGTCATGACCGCCGTCGCCATCGCGGTCCTCTTCCTGGTAGCCGTCCCCTACTGGTCGCTGGTGGGCGAACCTCTGGTTCCCTGACCGGCGAGCCGCGCTTAACCACTGCGCCATCGGCGGGCTCTACCCCTGGCTGTACCAGTCCGGGTGCACCGCCTGCAGCCCAAGCTGCGGCCACGCCGCCGGCGCCCCGCACTTCTCCAGCCGTTCCTCCAGCGGCAGCGACTCGTCCCAGTAATAGGCAATGATCCGCCGCCCGTTCCAGTCGCCAGCCTCGTCCGAGGCAATCCACACTGCCGGAGCCTGCATCACTTCCGGCTGTATCAGCGTCCGCGCGCTGGTCCCGCCCGGCGGTATCACCATGTTGGTCGCCGTGGCCCCGCCCGGGGTCAGCACGTTGGCCGTAACCCCGGTTCCTTCCAAATCCTGGGCCATTATCGCCACCAGCGCCTCGTGTCCCGCCTTGGACGGACCATAGGGCGCGCCGCCCTTGCGCCACATGGTATCCATGCTGGTGGTGACACTGATAATCCGCCCGAAGCCCTGCTCAATCATGTACGGCGCCACCGCGTGGGACATCAGGAAGGGCCCGCTGAGATTGACCGCAATCACCCGCAGCCATCCCGAAGGGTCCATCGTCCAGAAGTCAGTCCGGCGGCCCTCTTCTCCCGGGTTGGTAAACCCGCCCGACCGCAGGTTGATGCCGGCATTGTTCACCAGGATGTGCAGTCCGCCCATCTCGTTGACCGTGCGCTCCACCGCCTGCCCCACCGAATCCGGACTGGTAACGTCGGCCACAATTGGCAGCACCGCATCGTCGCCGCCAATTTCCTGCATTACGCTGGCCGTTTCATCCAGCCAGTCCTCGTTGATATCCAGCATGGCCACCCTGGCCCCGGCCCTCACCAGCCCGGTGGTTATGGAGCGGCCCATGCCAATGGGACTGGCCGCGCCGGTAACAATGGCTATCCTGCCTTCCAAAGCTCTGGATGTCGATGTCATGCCACTACCTCGCTCTTCACTAATGCCCCCGCGCCCGCCAACCCTTCGGCAACTCTGGATTCCCTTTCAATATCCCCTTGTCCCTTGCGACAGAAGGCAGGGCAAGGGCTGATACCCTTCCAGAGGTCGCCCCTGCAAGTCACCAAAATGACACCAGGTGATCTTGAGACAAAATCCGGCCGCCTGCCCTTCTTCTCCCCCTTACCGCACCCCTTCCAGCATCTCCCTGAACCGCCGGTCCTGTTCCTCCCTGGGCAGCAGGATGCAGTTAGAACAGTATTCGTTAGCCCGGGGCGACCGCCACCACAGGCAGCATCCCCGGCGGCGCGAGAAAAAGCCGCTGCGCTCCCCATGCTCAAACTCTTCCATCGTAAGCTGCCCGCTGACCGGCGAATCCGGGTCAACAAATACAGCCTCCGCTGCCTCGACCACCCGCTCTCGGGCGGCTTCCGTGGCATACAGCCGGTTCAATGCCTGCGAAAAAGCGGCAGCGGCGGCGTTCCAAGACACCTTGACACTGGCCCCCGCGGCCCGACGCAGGGCCTCTATCACCGGCTCCAGATTGTCCTCAAACAGCCACGCCTTAAGCTGGTCGTACAGGGCGGGCCCACCGGCAGTCACCACCACGTCTGCATGGTCTGCCGCGGCATCATCTGGAAGGGCCGCAAATTTCAAACGGACCAGACCCGTGGCGTCAATCGCCGCACCATTCCAGTGGAAGGCCAGGTTATCCAGCGACACGTCCGGAACCCTCTGCTCCAGCACGTACTGGCCCACCAGCGGAAACACCACCCGGCTCAGATACGCCACCAGGAAGGCCGAGCCCGCCACATGCCGGTTGCTGCTGTCCCACGCCCGCTGGCCGTACGCCGCCACCAGCCCCCCCAGGCGCTGGTCATCTCCCTGGAACAGTTCCCGGGCGGTCATCCAGTCCGGGTCCCCGGTTTGCTGCTGGGGCAGAGCAAAGAAACCGCCCAGCGCGCCTGCCCGGGCCATGCTGTCCGCCAGGGGATGGCCTCCCTGCGTCGCGTCAGCCATGGAAAAACCTCGGGGCTGAGCGGTCCACCGAATCCGCTCCCTGGCCCAGGTACTTCTCCCGCAGCCGGTCCCACAAGTACAGGCGGTCCCAGTCCGGGCTGTCCATGTAATTCTGCCGGTCGTCCAGGTGCGGATTGGGCAGCAGGACCGTAATCTGCTGCTGGCCGCCGCCGTTGAACAGTCGGAACCCCCACGACGTCGGCTGGTGGTCCGGGTTGAGCCTCCGGTACAGTTCCGCCCGCGCGGTGCGCCGCAGCCTTGCCGTTTCCGGCGGCGCCGCCTTCGACTCCCCGATGCACAGGTGCAGGTGCCACTCCTCGAAGTCCACCGTCAGGTATCCGTCCAGGAACCCGGTCCGTGGCTGGCAGGGCGGCTTGATCTCCCACACTGCCCCGGGCACCAGCATCCCGATGCGCACGTGTTCCCACTCCGCCAGGCAGTCCATCAGCACGCCCCGCAAAGTCTCCTCCTCCACCGGCAGGGCAAACAGTTCGTACGTCCCATCCAGTTGCTGGATAATTTCCCCTCGGGGCAGCGGTTCCGTGGTGGTCATGGCGTTGCTCCAGGTAGCAGAATGTCCGGTGCCGGAATACCGGAATACGGGTTCAGCCCTGCCGTCTCTCCAGCTCTTCCCGCAGCCGCCCTTCCTGTTCGGCCTGTTCCGGCGTCACGGCATCGCCAAAGTCGGCAATTTCGTACAGGGGGCGAATCTCCAGTTCACTGGGCCTCGGCATGGGATTTGGACACCGCCGCGCCCACTCCAGGGCCTCGTCCATGTCCCGAACTTCCCACAGCCAGTAGCCTGCCACCAGTTCCGACGTGTGGGGAAAGGGCCCGTCAATTACCGTGCGGCTGTCGCCATCAAAAGCAACCCGCTTCCCCTCTGCAGACGGTTTCAGGCCATCGCCGCCCTGCATAATTCCGGCCTTTACCAGTTCCTCGTTGAAATTGAACATGGCCTCCACCAGCTCAGTAGAGGGCATCGTCCCGGCCTCGCTGTCAACGGTGGCCTTCACCAGCACCATTACGCGCATAATGTTCCATCCTCCGGCAATAGTCGCAGCTCCATGAAGTGGCTGGACACCGGCAATAATACACGATAAGGGGCGAAGGCACAGTCATTCCATCACCACAGCGCCGGCGCCGGGCTATGATAATATTTCGGCATGGGAATTAGCCCCATCGGACTACCCCAGCTTTTGATTCTGCTGCTGATCGCCAGCTTCTTAGTCCTGGTGGTCGTGGGAGTGGTCTGGCTGGTCGAGAAAATTGGTGGTAACAAGGGCGTGAGATGTGGCTGCGTCCTGGCGGTCGGCGCCGCCTTCCTCGCCATCTTCGCCCTCTTGATGGTCGTAATGGCCAACAACTGGTGACACCATCTCCCCCTGCCCCCAGCCCAAAAGCCTCAACCTCCCGTAGGGGCAGACCTGTGTGTCTGCCCTGGCTCCATGCCAATATCACCCCGACCTGTAACCACCTCACTGACACTTCCCCCTACAATGCCCCGCAACCCCCTGCTATACTTCCCCCATCTTCAATCCCATGGTAAGAGCGCCGATGACCACCCCCAAGCAAATGGAACCCAACGTCAACATCGCCCTGGGCAACCTGCTCAAAAGCATGATGCCCACCTGCACCGTCCTTTCCGAGCACACCAACACCTTCCCCGAACACCCCGGCCGCCACGCCGACGTGCTGGTAACCGCCTCCGGCCGTTCCCCCGTCACCGTCGAGGCCGAATTTGAGCCCGCCCCCGAAGCCGAGGATGATGCCCGGGAGAGGCTCGGTTTGAAGGTAAACGGGGAAGTTCGCACCATTGAAGCATCGGTGGCCGTGCGCTATCCCCTGTCCCTGGAAACGGCCGGCAACCTTCAGGAAAAGCTGCTGGAAACTACCCTCTCCTACTGCGTCCTATACGAAGATTGCTCACGTTTCCCCGCATCCGGCTGGCTCCAGGGCTCCGTTACCGACCTGGCTGACCTGGTCAGGCTGGTTTCCGTCCCCCAGAAGGAAGTAGAACAAGCCACCGATATTCTGGAAACGGGCATCGAGGATGCAGCCAAAATCTTGGACAAAATGGCCGAGACACGCGCCCACCTGTCCGCCAAAATCGCAAGACTTCTGGGCATGTCCGACGTTCCCCAGACCCGCCGCATGGCCTGCGCCATTCTCGCCAACGCCCTAGTCTTTCACGAGCGTATCGCCGGGATGCTTGAAGATGTCAATCCCCTGTTGCTCTTGGGCGGCGGCAAGGCGGCCAAATTACAGGACGCCACCCTGAAAGCTTGGGGCACAATCCTGGACTACGACTTCTACCCTATTTTTTCCATCGCCAAGGACATTCTCACTAACTTGCAGTCAGAGGATGCCGCCGCGATTTTACAGGCCCTGCTTCCCACCGCCCGCCAGGTCAACGCCACCGGCGTGGGCAACGCTCACGACCTTACTGGCCGCATTTTCCAGCGCCTGATTGCCGACCGCAAATACCTGGCCACTTTCTACACCCGCCCCGCCTCGGCGACCCTGCTGGCCCGCCTGGCCGTGGCCAAGCTCGAAGGCGTGGACTGGGGCGATGCCGAGGCCCTGGGCAAGCTCCGGGTTGGCGATTTCGCCTGCGGCACCGGCGCTCTTCTCTCGGCGGTTTACGACCAGATTGCCGCCCGACACGAACTGGCCGGCGGCGACATGGCGGCTCTGCACTCCGTGATGATGGAAGACGTGCTCTATGGCTGCGACGTGATGCCTTCGGCCATCCACATCACCGGTTCCACTCTCTCTGGAATCCAGCCCAACGTTAATTTCGAACAGGCCCACCTCTACACCATGCCGTACGGACGCCAAAGAGACGGGTCAGTGAAAATCGGCTCTCTGGAACTCTTGCAAGGTTCCCAAGTACAGACCCTGTTTAATACCAGCGATCCAGCTTTGCAAACCGGTAGTTTTGGTCAGGAAACCGCCGCGCATGTAAATGTGGATATTGCCGATGCCGGGTTCGATATCGTAATAATGAACCCTCCGTTTACTCGTAACGTCACTCGGGAAGGCGCGACAGCCGATGCAGTTGCCGCCGCTTTCGCCGCTTTCGAAGCAACTGACCAAGACCAAAAAGACATGGCAAATAGACTGGGTAGTTTCAAGCTCGGAGGTAGTTACCACGGCAACGCTGGACTTGCCACTGCCTTTGTTCATCTTGCTGACAAGAAACTTAAACCGGGCGGTGTTCTCGCCCTAGTGTTACCGCTAACCGCCGCTAGTGGCACAGCATGGTCGGGATTTCGTGAGATGCTGTCAGGACACTACTGCAACATATCGGTATTTAGCATTGCAGCCAACGGAAAGGATATGTCTTTCTCATCCGATACAGGTATGGCAGAGTGTTTGGTGATAGCGAACAAGGCTCACAATACGAACTTCGATAATCAAAGACCGACATTTATATCACTAACTTGCCGGCCTATAAATTCAGGCAGTGCTTGGGTTACCTCAAATACCATTATCGCCAATGATTATGCTCGTAGAATTGAAGACGGTCCTTACGGTGGTACCGCTGTGATGCTGGGTGAAGGTCTCATAGGCGAAATGTTAACCACTACAGAAGAAAGTATAGGGACATCGTGGGGTGCCGTTCGGGTCAGAGACTATACGTTGGCCCAAGTTGCGTATTCGCTCGCTCAATCACAACTTTGGCTTCCTGCAAGGCCCGAGGGACTTAAGGTCAACGTAGCAGAGCTGTCTTGCGTCGGAAAACTGGGAACGTATCACCTGGATATTATTGGGGCTGCTCCTCGCGGACCGTTCGCCAAATTACCTGCATCACCAACTGCTACTTATCCTGCTCTGTGGAACCACGATGCGAAGAAGGAAACTAAAATCGTCTGTCTACCGGATTCATCTTTGCAGGTTCGCCCTGGGCTAGAGGAAAAGGCTACTACGGTCTGGAATACCGCCACCCGACTCCACTTGAATCTCGACTTTACCTTTGGGTCTCAGGCATTAGCGGTGGCCTTCACAGACCAGCCATCTGTAGGCGGACGGGTATGGCCAAATGTAATCTTCGACAATAGCGATTTCGAGAAGACATTTGCAGTTTGGGGCAATAGTACAATTGGGCTTCTCTGTTGGTGGTGGCATTCAAATCGTCAACAATCTAGCAAGGCTGGCCTTACCATTCGCTCCGCCGAAACGCTTCCCGTCCTTGACTTCCGCACCCTCACCGACAAACAACTGGCCGAAGCCGAGAAAATATTCGAGGAGTTCCGCGACAAGGAACTCATGCCCGCCTACCTTGCCGACGCCGACCCCAACCGTGCCCTTCTCGACTACCGTGTTATCTGCGATCTCCTCGGCTTCGACGAGTCCATCTACCAGGGCGTCCGCCGCCTGGCCCAGAAATGGTGCAACGAACCCTCCGTCCACGGCGGCAAGGCCCGCCCCAAGGACGCCACCTTCATCATGCAGCCCCCTTTGTAGCCCTGGCCCCCAAATCCCCGGCCAACCACCCCTTTACTCCCAGGCTGACACTCCCCTACCATAATAAAGAGTTCCCCCTGGCCCCATCGGAAGAGGAGCCGGGGGTGAGGGCCACCCACCAAACCATGTCATCCTGAGCGCAGCCGAAGGATCTAGAATCCATGCCACAACTCATGCCCAGCCAACCGCAACCAACATCAAAACCAAACTCTCCCCTCGCCCTATGGGAGAGGGGCCGGGGGCGAAGGCCACCCCTTCCACCCCCGCTGCTGGGCAAGCTGGGAAACGGCGGGCGACCCTGTCATCACCCTGTCATCACCCTGTCACCCACCCCCGCCCCCAGCTACAAAACAACTGGAAATGAAAGGAAATAACAGGAAAAAACAAAATTCCCCCCTCGCCCTATGGGAGAGGGGCCGGGGGTGAGGGCATGGGCGAGGGGCAGGGGGTAAGGGAGAGAGGACCAGGGTTGAGGGCCATTCCCCCTGTGCTATACTGGCCTGACTGTCTTGTAGCTACAAATCCTTTGTCTGGCCACGGAGGAAAACAATGACCTCAATTACCCAGTTGGGCTCAAACCGGCCCGCGACTATCGGTGAACTGCGCGACAGCGGCTACAAGGTGCTGCCCGTCCGCCAGGAGATGCGCAACAACCTGGTGCAGAAAATGCGCTCCGAGGAAATCGTCTTCCCCGGCATCATCGGCTTTGAGGACACCGTCATTCCCCAACTGGAAAACGCCATCCTCGCCGGCCAGGACGTCATCCTCCTGGGCGAGCGCGGCCAGGCCAAATCCCGCCTCATCCGCAGCCTGGTCAACCTGCTGGACGAGGCCATTCCCAAAATCGCCGGTTGCGAGATAAACTGCGACCCCTTCAATCCCATCTGCCAGGCTTGCCGCGACTCCGTCGCCGAGGCCGGCGACGATACCGGCATCGAGTGGATCGGCCGCGAGGACCGCTACTCCGAGAAGCTGGCAACCCCAGACATTTCCATCGCCGACCTTATCGGTGAAGTCGATCCCATCAAGGTGGCCGAGGGCCGCCACCTGTCCGACGAACTGGCCATTCACTACGGCCTGGTTCCCCGCACCAATCGCGGCATCTTCTCCATCAACGAACTGCCAGACCTGGCCGAACGCATCCAGGTCGGCCTCTTCAATCTGATGGAGGAGCGCGACGTCCAGATCAAGGGCTACCGCATCCGCCTGCCCCTGGACGTTTACGTGGTGGCCACCGCCAACCCCGAGGACTACACCAACCGGGGCCGCATCGTCACCCCGCTGAAGGACCGCTACGGCTCCCAGATTCACACCCACTACCCCCGCCACATCGAGGAAGAGATCACCATCATGGACCAGGAGCGCGCCCGCTTCATGGACGAGGACAACCTGGTCATACCCCAGTACATCAAGGAGATACTGGCCGAGATTACCGCCCAGGCCCGCTCCAGCAACGAGATCAACCAGCGCTCCGGCGTCAGCGTCCGCGTCTCCATCGCCAACTACGAAACCCTGCTCAGCAACGCCGTCCGCCGCGCCATCCGCGCCGGGGATACGGTGGCCTGCCCCCGCATCAGCGACCTGCCCTACATATCCGCCTCCTTCGGCGGCAAAATCGAGTTGGAAACCTTCGAGGAGGGACGCGAGGACCGGGTGATGGAGGACTTGACCAAGCGGGCCGTGCTGCGGGTCTTCGGCCGCTACTTTGACGTGGACGCCATGGACGACGTGGTTACTGCCTTTGACCTGGGCAGCCAGGCGGAGACGGGCAGCGACAAGCCGGCTGGCGACTACCTGCCCATGGCTTCAGAAGTGGAGGGACTGACGGAAGCGGTGGCCCTCATCACCGACGACCCCCGCCCGGAACTCCAGGCCTCGGCCGTCGAGTTCGTCCTGGAAGGCCTGCACCTCAACCGCCGCCTCAACTGCGAGCGCACCCCCCAAGGCTACACCTACAGGAGGTAAGGGGAGGGAGACTTAGGCCTGCTTGAGGTATTGTAGAGCTCTCTGAGCAACCTCTTCCTGAACATGAGCTTCGGCTAAGTCGTAAATTTCTTTCAGAGTTTTGCTTCTGGATTCTAGCTCATCTCGTTTTCCAGTTTGGGTAAATATCGACAGCGGGCTATATTCCAAGCTCTCGATAACTGAACCAGTTTCATTGATCAGGTCCAGTCGATAGTGCCCCGAAGCGCAAAAAATGGCAAGGGATACATCCGGAAAGCTCACCCGATATTCGCTGTCCCTTCTAGTCTGCTTCCAAGGGATTTTCCCATCCCTAGACCGGCGCAACAGTTCGCTGGCTACTTCGTTCAATCCCTGTCCAGGCATTCCGTCCTCCAAAGGGCAACTACTCGAGACGGTCTTCTAGTTCTACAAGCAAATTTGCTTGGAAATCAGTTAAATCATCGTTAATTTTGGTTCTCAATTCAACTGGAATTTCGTCTTGCAACGACTCCAGTTCACTCTGCATATTTCTTAATGTCGCAATCGATTCCTGAATTTGGCTGCGATGATACAGCGTCAAATTGGGGTGATGTCGGCGTATATCTGTGAACAAGTTCCTGATGTCGGGAAAACGTTCGAGAGCGCGTTCCCTGTCACCGCTTCGAAGTAAGTCGACCAGACCCTGAAGGCGCCCATTTAATCTGGTCAGATCCGTACCGGTTGTCTCCCGCCTGACTAGCCTTTGGGCCTCTTCCGCAGCCGCTCTAGCTGCACGAGTTTCTCCCCTCAATTTTAATATGTGGTATATGGCAATGACTAGTGCAACACCCGATACGACAGCACCCGCTACGCTGGCGATGCTACCAGCGTTATCGAGCAAACAACCAAACCCCCGTGGTGTGGCAACAATGTGTCCATAGCATTCCTGCAATTAGCTTAGCCATCCGGACATTCACTCCCCCAGCAACCTTAGCACTGCCTCCCTTACCTCGTCCCGCCCCAGGGTGGCCACCAGTTCACCGTTCTCGTCGGCCTGGAACGCCGACTCCTGGTGCAGTTCCGATACCAGGGTCGCCACCGTCTCCTTGCGGCGCAGGGCATCCGCCGCCTCGTCACCGGAGACTCCGGGCAACTCCAGGGCGGTAAGGTGTTCCTCCACCTGGGCAGTCAGCAGTTCCACCTCTACCGCGTGCCGCTGGATCTGGCCCACCGACTGCAGGTGCCGACCCAGGTAGCACCCGCCGAACTGCAGCACATCGCAGGGACGGCCCTCAACCTCAGTCTGGTACTCGTAGCGGGGCTCCAGCTCATGGTCGGTCAGGTAGTCCCGTACCTCCTGGTCCTCCGAGTCGGGAAGAGCAGGGTCAAAGATCAACTGCACCGTGTACATAAAGAACCCGGCCGGTTCAACCTTAATGAACATGGGAACCACCTCCCGCGAGTGCTGGTGTATCCCCCGGACTCCTGGACCTGGCTGCTTACATCCCCACAGCCTTGACAATCAACTCGACATTCGAGGGGTCGGGCTTCAGAGAGCCGTCATCAATGCCGTGCATGGTCTCAACAATGGCATCGTGGAAGGGAGTTGGCACGCCTGTCTCCCGACCCTTGCTGCAGATGAGGCCGTTCATAAAGTCCACTTCAGAATGGCGGCCCTTGTGCACGTCCTGGGCCATGGATGCCAGCCAGTTAACCCGCCCTCCCGCCTGGCTCATGATGCCATTCAGCTCTTCGAAAACCTCGCCCTTGTCGGCATCGGCCCAGGTCTGGGCCGGGATGCCGTTGATGGCCACCACGTTCAGGCCCTGGGCCAGGCCCACCTGGGCCCCTTCCTTGGCCAGCTGAATGCGGATGTTGCGGAACCGTGCATCCTGGGCCATGTCCTGGGATCCCAGGGTAGTCATGGCGGAGATGGCGTTGCCCATGCCGTTCTGGCACAGCTTGGCCCACCGTTCACCCCAAAGGTTGTCGGTAGCATAGGCGGCGTCGATGTTGTCCAGCTTGCTGGCGACGCTCTCGCTGCGGGCCGTAACCTGTCCTGACTGCTCGCCCACGCGGAACACAACGTGACCGTGGTCGCGGCCCGGGGCGCCGCCTCGCAGAACGTGGCCGGGCTCCCACAGGGCTACCTCAATGTGGGAGGCAATGCAGCCCATCTCCCGTTCGGGGCCCACAATCTCGCCGATGAGCGGGTCGTTCCAGCAGTTCTGGAGGGAGACGAAGTAACCGTCGGGCTTCACGTACCGCTTGATGAAGTGGGTAGCCCACTCGGTGTCGTAGGACTTCATTGCGATGAAGGCAAAGTCAAATGGCTCGGTTATGCCCTGGGCGTCGGTCAGGTGCATGGCCTTGACCGGCACCGTAAAGTCGCCCTGGCTGCCACTGGCCCGCAGACCCTGCTCCCGCATGGTCTCCACGTGCTCGGGCCACATATCAATAAAGGTGACGTCCTCACCGGCCTGGGTAAGAAAAGCTCCCACGTAGCTTCCCAGGGCCCCGGCTCCCATAATCGCAATCTTCTCCGCCATGATGCTTTTCTCCTCTATATTGAACCTGAGGCCGGGTTAAACCCGGCCTCAGTAGCATACCACACGCCAAAATTAGTCCAGGACCAAGAACTAGAGCTTCACCAAGTGCGCATCCGAAATGTGAGGCAGGGCCTTGATCTCGTCCAGGACGTGGGCAGGCACGGGATCATCCAGCCCCAGCACCATCATTGCCTGGCCCCGCAGGTTCAGGCGACCTACCTCCATGAAGCTGATGTTGATGTTGTGGCGACCGGCTATGGTACCCACCGCGCCAATGGACCCGGGTTGGTCCCGGTTGTCCACGAACAGCATATAGGGGGCCGACGGCGGCAGGTCCAGCCAGTAGTCGTTGACCTTGACTATGTGGGGTTCGTTGCGCAGGGATGTCCCCGCCAGGGTAAACTCCCCGCTGCTGGTGGCCAGGGTAACCGTCAGCAGGCTGGTGTACTCGTGTGCCTCGGAGTACTTGTGCTCGGTGACGCTCAACCCACGCTGTTGCGCCAGCACGGGAGCATTGATCAAGTTGACCTGTTCTGACGTAACCGGAGTCAGCACTCCGGCAAGCACCGCCGACTTGAGCATAATGGTGTCGTGCTGGGCAATTTCACCCTCGTACGAGATGTTCACCCCCACAAACTGGTTCTGGGCCAGATGGGTCAACAGTTTGCCCAGGAGGGTGCCCACGGGGATAAAGGGAGACAGCAACTCGTGGGACTCCGATGCCATGAAGGGAGCGTTGACCGTGTTGCGGGCCGGCTTGCCATCCAGCACCGCCAGCACCTGCTCGGCAGCCTCAATAGCAACCTCGCGCTGGGCCTCCCGGGTGGATGCGCCCAGATGGGGCGTTGCCATCACCCTGGGATGTGCCACCAGGGCTCGATTTTGCGGTGGCTCCTGGATAAACACGTCCAGGGCTGCCCCGGCCAGGTGGTCTCCATTCAGGGCTTCCAGGAGCGCGTCTTCGTCAATCAACTCGCCGCGAGCCACGTTTATCAGGTGCGCGCCTGGTTTCATCAGGCCCAGTTCCCTGGCGCCAATCAGGTTTGCGGTGGAAGGAGTAAGCGGAGTGTGCAGGGTTACAAAGTCCGCCCTGGCCAAAAGTTCATCCAGGGGCAGCAGTTCCGCGCCCAGCCGGCGGGCATAATCGGCCCCTACAAAGGGATCATAACCCAGCAGGTGCATCCCAAAACTGGCAGCCCGTCGGGCTACTTCGGAACCCACCCGTCCCAGGCCAACAACGCCCAGGTACTTGTTGCGCACCTCCACGCCCATAAAGGCGCTGCGCCGCCACTCGCCTTGCTTCAACGACTGGTAGGCCTGCGGAATATTGCGCGCCAGGGACAGCATCAGCGCCAGGGAATGCTCGGCGGCGGCCACGGTGTTTCCAATGGGAGCGTTAACCACGGCAATGCCCGCATTGGTAGCGGCGGCGAGGTCAATGTTATCCACGCCAATTCCGGCGCGGGCGATTACCTTGAGATTCTGGCCCGCCTCGATGACGCTGGGAGTTACCTTGGTTTCGCTGCGGACAACCAGGGCATCGAAATTTTCTATTGACTTGATCAATTCCTCGGGCTTAAGCCCAGTTTTCACCTTAACTTCCGTCCTGGAAGTGAGCAGTTCAACCCCTTCCGGGGCTATGGGATCAGATACTAAAACTTTCGGCATATAAACGAACCTGTCCTTACCAATTGGTGTCACTTAATGATACACCAACCGGGCTAAGCGGGTAGAAAATCAGACAATGGGGAGGGTACGGCCGCTTTAGCAGGCCGGAGTAGTCAACAATCTGAAGTCGCGTTCAGCCGTGGCTTGCCAGCTAGAATTCAATACCTGCGGCAGCGGCCACAGTGGGCACATCCTTGTCGCCCCGGCCGCTGAGGCACATCAGGATAATCTTGTCCTGCGGCAGGCTGCGGGCCAGTTCGGCCACGTGGTAAACGGCGTGGGAGGGTTCCAGCGCGGGAATTATTCCCTCGGTGCGGGATAGCAGGTGAAAGCCCTCCAGGGCCTGGCTGTCGGTAACCGAGGTGTACTCGGCCCGGTGGGCGTCCTTCAGGTAGCTATGCTCGGGTCCCACGCCCGGGTAGTCCAGCCCTGCGGAAATGCTGTGGGTCTCGTGAACCTGGCCGTGCTGGTCCTGCAGCAGGTAGGACATGGACCCGTGCAGCACCCCGGGTCGGCCGGCGCTGAGAGTTGCCGAATGGCGGCCGGTTTCCACCCCTTCGCCGCCCGCCTCCACCCCGACCAGGGCTACATCCTCGTCTCCAATGAACTCGCAAAAAGTGCCTATAGCGTTACTGCCGCCACCTACACAGGCTACCACGTAGTCGGGCAACCTACCCTCGGCCTCCAGAATTTGAGCCCGCGCTTCTCGACTGATGACGGACTGGAAGTCCCGCACCAGCATGGGATAGGGATGGGGGCCAACGGCGCTGCCGATGAGGTAGTGGGTGGTTTCGACATTGGTAACCCAGTCGCGTATAGCCTCATTGATGGCGTCTTTCAGCGTGCGGGTTCCCGACTCCACGGCAATAACCTCTGCCTCCAGCAGTCGCATGCGAAAAACGTTCAAAGCCTGGCGGCGGATATCCTCGGCGCCCATGTAAACCACGCACTGGAGCCCCAACATGGCGCAGACCGTGGCGGTGGCAACACCGTGCTGACCCGCTCCCGTTTCGGCGATGATGCGCTCCTTTCCCATGTGTTTCGCCAGCAGGGCCTGGCCAAGGGCATTGTTAATCTTGTGGGCGCCGGTGTGGGCCAGATCTTCCCGCTTCAGATAAATTCGAGCGCCCCCGCAATGGCGGGTGAGGTTTTCCGCAAAGTACAGGGCAGTGGGACGTCCGGCGTAGTGATGCAGCAGGGATGAAAGACCGCTCTGAAACTCTTCAGACTGCTTTGCTTCAGTGTAGGCTTCTTCCAGTTCCTCCAGGGCTGCCATCAGGGTGGCGGGCACGAACTTGCCCCCAAACTCGCCGAACCTGCCTCGCCCGTCGGGCCATACCGTTGATTCAGAAACGGTCACGGTCATTTACCTCTTTCATTCAAATAGAAGGACAGGATAACAGGATAAAATTGCAGCTACTTTTCATGATGCTGGCCCCAATGGTCGGGAAGGGAAACTGCGAAACCAGGTTTGTCCCATTCCTTAGGGTTGGCATCCCCGGCCAGAGGGCTGGGCGTTCCGGATGAAGGCCCGGATTTTTTTCTCGTCCTTTTTGCCATCGGTTTCCACACCGGTGGAGACGTCCACGCCCCAGGGTTGTACCTGCTCCACAGCGTCAGCCACATTGTCCGGCGTTAAGCCTCCCGCCAGCAGGAACTGGTAACCCTGGCGGGACAACTCGGCGGCAACCTGCCAGTCAAAGCTCTGGCCCGTTCCGCCCTGCAGTCCTTCCACCAGGCGGTCCAGGGTCACCCGGCATCCGCCCTCCAGGTATGGGGCAATTCGCGCCTGCATACCGCCACTGGCCCGAACCGTATCAATCGTCTCCGAAGCAGGTATATGAAGAACCTTGATTATTTCCGCACCCGTCCGGCCTGAGACCTGCTGGCAGTATTCCGGAGACTCCTGGCCGCATAGCTGTACCATTTCCAGATGGCAGTCGGAAATCACTTTTACCACTTCTTCAAGAGGCTGGTCGGCGAACAGTCCGACCGTCCTGGGAGGTTCGGGGACAAGGGTACGCAACTCGCTGACCACATCCGCCGCCGCTGGTACTTCAAGGCGCCTGCGCCGCTCCGGCACAAACACCAGGCCAATAAAGTCAGCCCCAGCTTCCGATGCCACCAAAGCGTCCTCGGTACACTGGATACCGCAAATCTTGGTATGGATCATGAACGACTCGCGGCGGGGATGGGCGCGGTCAGTTCCCGGACCTTGGCCGCGGTATCCGGCGCGGTGACCAGGGCTTCTCCTACCAGCACGGCATTAACTCCCAGTTTTCCCAACTGTTGCAGGTGCTCCGCAGTAAATATGCCGCTTTCGCTTACTATCACCTTGTTCCCGGGAATCAGGGGAGCCAGCCCTTCGGTAGTAGCCAGGTCGGTCTTGAAGGTTCGCAGGTCCCGGTTATTTATCCCGACAATTTCAGCCCCTGCGTCGAGGGCAGTCTGCAATTCCCCCTCGTCATGGACTTCAACCAGGCAGTCCATGCCCAACTCTCTGCCCAGGGTCAGCAATTCGGTCAACTGGGCCGGAGAAAGGATGGCAACAATCAGCAGATAGGTGTCTGCCCCCATTGCCCGGGCCTCGTAAACCTGGTAGGGGTCGAAAATGAAGTCCTTCCTGAGAACCGGAGCGGCGGCGGAACTGCCCGACTCCTTAATGCTGGACAGATGGGCCGGTTCCCCCTGAAACCGGGGGTCGGTCAGCACAGATATGGCGGATGCCCCGTTTTGGGAGTACGTCTGGGCTAGCAACACAGGGTCAAAATCGGGGCACAGCAATCCTCGGGAAGGGGAGGCCTTCTTTACCTCGGCGATCAGCCGCACCTGTCCACCCCGCAGAGCGCTGGCGAGGCTAAGAGGGGCTGGCCGTTGCGCAATCCTGTCCTGCTGGGCCGCCAGCGAAGCAGAGGCTTTGACCTGGGCCAATTCCTCTCGCTTGGCGGCAACTATTTCGTCTAGAATGTCAGGCATTCAGAAAAAAGAGACCTCCTCGTCTCTGACCATACTGGTTTCCAAATTCAGAATAAACTCTCTTGCTCCCCGTTCCTCAAATCTGCCAGAGTGACCTACTGAAAAAATATGTGGGCTTCCAAGCAGATCTGCAACGACGCTTGTGTTCACTGAAGAACCCTGCTCCACCATCAGTTGGACTTTGTCCAGGGCGTGGCAGGTAAAACGAACGGGATTCAACGCAGCGACTGAATCGATTTATCGGGCGGACACTGTTTCTACGGGAACTTCATCAGCATATGGGTCGCTGCTGCGCCCCGCAACTGGATTGGTAACCCTACCCCTCCATTACACCAAGAACTATGGCATTGAACAGGAGGGTGTAGCCGCAGTTCTCGCACGACAGCACAATCATCGGGTAAGACTGCCCGGTGTTGGGCAGCCATTTGGGCCTGGAACTCATCTGCCGCATTTCTCCCACCACTTCGCCCATGAACCAGCCGCTGTTGCCGCAGATAGCGCACTCCTTCTGGCCTACCCAGTTCTCTTCAATCCACCTGAGCGCCTTTTCCACTTGAGCTCTTCCCGCTGTTGCCATGGGATTACCCCCTCCCCCTTCCCAATGTATTTGACACTCCGCTCCGCTAGCCCGCCGCCTGGCTGACCTGCACCAGTGAATCTACCCGGGAGAGGGCGGCGCCGCTGTCAATGGCTTCAGCGGCCATTGCAATTCCGGAACGCAGGTCGCTCGCCTTGTCCGCTGCTACCAGGGCCGCGCCGCCGTTCAGCAACACGGCGTTGCGTATGGGACCATTTTCACCCTGAAACAGGCGGCGCATGGTGTCAGCGTTCTCCTGGGCGGTCCCGCCATGCAGGTCGTCAGTACTGGCGGAAGGCAGACCCGTGTCTGCCACCTCGATAGTCCAGTTGCTCACCTGGCCTCCCTTGACCTCCCAAACCGAGGACGGTCCGGCCAGGGTAATTTCGTCCATGCCGTCAGCGCCATGCACCACGAGGGCATGCTGCACATCCAGCAGCCGAAGGGCCTCGGCCATCAAACCACCCAGTTGCTCGTAAGCTACGCCCAGCAGCATGCACTGGGCGCGAGCAGGGTTGGTAAGGGGCCCCAGGATGTTGAAAACGGTGCGAATGCCGATTTCCCGCCGCACCGGTCCAGCGTACCGCATCGAAGGGTGGAAAGCCGGGGCAAACATGAACCCCATGCCTGCCTGATCCACGCACTGCGCCACACCCTCGGGGGTAAGCTCGACTTTGACGCCCAGGGCTTCAAGGACGTCGGCAGCCCCACAGGAACTGGAAGCGGCTCGGTTACCGTGCTTGGCAACCCGGGCCCCGCAGGCGGCCGCGACAAAGGCCGAAGCAGTAGAAATGTTGAAAGTGTTCTTGCCATCCCCGCCGGTGCCTACCACATCCAGCAACGGCCCCACGGTATCGACCCGCAGGGCCTTTTCCCGCATCACTGAAGCCATTCCGGCGATTTCTTCGGTGGACTCCCCTTTCAGTCGCAGTCCGGTCAGGAAGGCCCCCAACTGGGCGGGGGTTGCCTCCCCTTCCATGATTTCCTGCATAACTTCGGTGGCCTGCTCCCTGGTGAGGGAGTGGCCGGATACTACAATGTCGATAGCTTCCCTGATCATCGGGAAAGCTCCTCCTGTGGTCGCTCGTATTTCACTGGCCCTATATTATGGATTGGTTGAGTTGCCGTGTAAACCGGGCCCTTCTTCCAGCCAACTCAATCCCCGTCACCCACCAGACCTGTCATCCTGGGCGAAGCCGAAGGATCTAAATACCTGACCAAGAACGACGTCCAACTAACCGGAACCACCGTCACAAATGCAGCGCCATTAGCCGGTTCTACCAATGGCCTCCAAAGTTAAATACCAGCGATTACTGCTGCTCCCGGCAGGCAAACCACAACCGGTCTAACGCTGGGGCCAGGACGGCTCGTGATAGCCCAGGGGCACCGAAGGGCGGGCCCAGTACGGTCGGGTAGCCGACAGCTCCAAAGTTGGGGCCAGGTGCTTCAGTGTGCCTCCGGGAACTTCGCTGACAGTGGACCAGGCCTCGATTTCCTCGGGAGAAAGGTCTGTTGGAATGCCCGAGAGTTCGTCCTCAGGCACCTGGCCCTGTCCTACCAGCCAGCGGCCGGTCTGGGCCAGGGAAAGGCGCACCAGCCAGCTTCCGCCCTCAGTAGCGCGGCGGGCCAGCGCAGTCAGAGCGCCATAGGCCATCAGGTAACCGGTGAGATAGTCAATGGCCGACACCGGGTAGAACTGGGGGCCCGGCTCTGCCCCGGGGAACATTTCTCCCTGCCGGTGGGTGATGCCGCTGACCGTCTGGATTACCGTATCGAAGCCCCGCCGCTCGGCCCATGGGCCCACGCGACCGAAGGCGCAGAGGGAGACGTAGATGATGCCGGGACGTATCTCGGCCAGTTCCCTGGGGGACAGGCCCCGCTGGGCCAGCGTATTAGGACGGTACCCCTGGGAGAAAATGTCAGCCTCCCTGACCAGGTCCCTGAGGGTTTCCATGTCCTGCCCCTGGCGCAAGTCCAGGTGGGCCGAGAGCTTGCCGTGACCCGTGTCGTATTCCTGACCTTCGTTAAAGGGCAGGTGAGGGCCGGATATCTTCATCACGTCCGCGCCGTGCTCGGCCAGGGTACGGGCGCAGGTGGGCCCCGCCAGCACCCTCGTCAGGTCCAGCGCCCGTATGCCGGAAAGGGGCCTGTCGCCCTCGGGCAGCGGCTGGGGTGGGGCGTCACCGATCTTGTCGATTTCCAACAGAGGCAGCGAAGCCACGGCCGCCGACTGAGGATGCTGGGCCCACTCCTGCATAGTGCGGACCATACCTCCGGCTCCCCGCGCGGCAATGATGGCCTCCTCAAGTTCCCTGGCATCCCACTGGGCTACCGCCCCGCGAACGGCGTCCTTGTCTTCTTCCACGCCCAGAACGCTAAGGGCGGCTTCCCGGTGGTTGGGAAAGTTGCAGTGCAGGTAGCTCCACCGCCCGTTCTTCGCCGGATAAACCCCCATGACGGCATTGCGCTCGCCCGCCGCCGGTTGGCCATTCAGGGTCATGTACCGACTGCTGCGGAGAGAGGCTGTCGCCCTCCGGGCATTAACCCCGACTTCCTGGCGGTGGCCGGTGCGCAGTTCCCACAGGTCGGATACGGCCAGCCCCACGGCTGCCAGGCTGGCCGCCGCCGCAGAACCTATGCGGAAGGGCGTGGGCAGGATAGGATCCAGGCCACCGGTAAACTCGACCTCTCCGAACCTCTTGGGGTCCAGGCAGGGGATAGCATTGAGAGCATATTGGGTGTAATCAGTCATGCTGATGCTGCTCCTTGGAAAAACTGGAAATGAAGCTGTGTCTGGCGCCAATGATACAGGATACGACGCTGGCTGCAATCCCGTGGCTCCTCAGGGCAGCGCTACAAGAGATACATTCCCGCTTCCCTGCGGAATTGTGCCGGTTTCAGCGTATAACCTATAATTAGCTGTACAATTAGGTTGCGGTATCTGGGAGGGTGCAGGGATATTCAGGGGAATAGCCGCAGCTACAGGAATTATTGATGGACTTGACCTTCGAACGAGGGAATGCCCAGCGCCCCAAAGGCCACGCCCTGGTTTACTTCAAGGTGGACACGGAGCCGGACAAGCTATACGCCAGCTACATCGTAGTCTTGCCGGTCAAGGCAGACTTTGGCAAATACGTTCCGCCCTTCCTGGCTTCCCACCTGGGAAATATGCCTTTGAACGACTTTTCCGCCTTTGCCATGCCGCCGGTGCCCGAGGAAATAAGCGGGCATAACGAACTGGAAAGGCTCAGCGACCTGCGCGACGACGACCTGGTCTTCGCCAACAGCATGTTTTCCTTTGACCTGCCCCGGATGATGGAAGGGATTACCGATGCAGTTCAGTCCTACTCTGACCTGTGTGCCGAATTCTTTGATCGGCAGGGCCTGGCCAGCGCTGCTCCTTCAGAAGCGCTGGATTCGGCCGCTCCAACGGCCGCCGGCGAGGTTGAAGACGATACCTCGTACTCGGTCAACGAAGTTCTGCTCGGCTTGATGAGCGAAAGGGACAAACTGGCAGAGCTGTCACGACTGCTGGGAAAGCTGCAGTTTGCCCAGGAGGGTCGGGATGACAATATGACCGGCGAAGTAACCGACGAAATAACTGCCCTCTCGCGCCATCTGCCCGAGGAGTTCCAGGTGTTGAACCTGCTGGCCGCCGCAAGAGAAACTACTTCCCGGGGTTCACGCCTGGCCCAGCTTTATCTGGACCGGTGTTTCCGCCTTTCCGACGGCGACACAGCCAGCGCCCGAACCCTGGAGAGTCAAATAGAGGACTTAAGAGAGGGAAGGTAGAGCTGTGGCGGTCAAGGAACTATACCGATCACTTTCAATCAACCTTCAGGCAATCAACGAACTATCCGACACAGCTATATCTTTTTGACAATCGGCAGACAATCCCTTCGGGTAATTCTGCAAAAAAGCAGGGGCAACCTTTGAGGTTGTCCCTGAGTTTTTCAATAATGTGACACTCAACCGGAATGGCGGTGTCACGTGTCAGTCACTAGCCCAGAAGGCTGCTTCCTTCGCCCTTGACAAAGTCGGCCGTACGAAGGGCAAGGGCCTGGATAGTCGTCGTAGGGTTGATGCAGGCCCCTGTGGTGAAGATGCTGCCGTCGATGATGAGCAGGTTTGGTACGTCGTGGGCCCGACCCCACCGGTCCACCACCGAGTTGGTAGGATCGTCACCCATTCGAGCGGTTCCCAGCAGGTGCCAGCCAGCGTTGCGGCGGATGTGGGAAGTATAGACTTCCTTTGCGCCGGCGGCTTCCAGAACTTCCTTTGCCCTTGCCACACCGTGGTCCAGAATCTTGTCGGTGTTCTCACTGACGGTGTACTGAATTTTGGGCGCGGGAATGCCATGCGAGTCAGTGAGTGTCGGATCCAGAGTTACCTGGTTGCTTTCCTCGGGCAAGTCCTCGGTCATGACGGTGATGCCGATGGTGTGGCCGAACCGCTCGCCAAAGACGCGGTGGTGGTCCTGTCCCCAGGGGACGGTCTCTTGCTGAATGCCTCCCAAGGCAGTGGGCAGGGGCGAACTGGTAACGCCGGTAATCTGCAAGTCATACCCTCGGACAAAGCCCCGGCTCAGGTCGGTCTCGTAGAACTCCTGGCTCAGCATGGAACTGCCCCGGGGGCCGGCCTCGCCACCCAGCCATTCGTCAAAGATTCCCATGGCGCCGCCGCAGGGATGGTGCATCAGGTTCTTGCCCACCAGTCCGCTGCTGTTGGCCAGGCCTTCGGGGAAGAGGGCCGATTTGGAGTTCAGCAGCAGGCGTGCGGTGCCCACGCCGTTACCGGCAAGTACCACTACCCGGGCACGTTGTTCCTGCAGGTTGCCATTGGCGTCGTAATAGAGGGCCCCGGTGGCCCGGCCAGATTGATCCACCAGGATTTCCCGCACACGACAGAAAGTCTTCAGCCGGGCGCCCCGGCGTATGGCCCTGGGCCAATAGATGATGTCGGCGCTGGCCAGGGACCGCAGGGTACCGCCGGTGTCGGGTTGGCGGCCATCGTACTCCACCGAGGCGATGGCGCTGTCGGAAGACCACCAGTGCCAACCCAGCTTGTTAAAGGCGTTGGCCAGCAGTTCCCCGCCTTTGCCGATGGACAGCGGAGGAGTAGGTCGCTCGGGCTTGGGCGGATATGCGGTATCGCCCTTCAGGCCGGAAACGCCGTTCAGCCGGTCGTTGAGGTCGTAATAGGGTTCCAGTTCCGCATAGGTCATGGGCCAGTCGTCGGCCACTCCATCCTGAGACTTCAGAACAAAGTCCGAAGGATGGAATCGGGGAAAGTGGGAACCCCAGTGGATAGTGCTGCCGCCCACGGCGTTATACATCAGAGGCGAGATGGGCGTCTCGTCCTCGTTGACCGGATAGTCCTCTGGCAGTCCACGGACATTGGGGTTGGAATGGAAGTCGGTCTGCCAGTGAATTTGCGCGTCGGGTTCGCTGGTGGAAAAAACGTCCAGCGGAACCCAGCCACCCTGTTCCAGGCAGACTACCTTAATGCCAGCAAGGGTCAGGCTCCAGGTAAAAGCGCCACCGGAAGCGCCCGCCCCGATTACCAGCACATCGGCTTCATCGTGTCGGTTTGCCATACTTCCCTCCCAATTTCACTTGTCACCCGCGAAGGGGTACGAAGAACCACAAAGGCTGTTTTATCCACGAATGAGCGCTGATTCCCACTATTTTTTCTTTCTCTGATGAAAGACTGTTTGTGAGTATTTCCGCCCATTCGTGGACAGGAAAGTCTAACGCCGTTCGAAGACTGCGGCCACGCCCTGACCGCCTCCCACGCACATGGTTTCCAGTCCGAATTGAGCGTCGCGCCGCTCCATTTCGTGCAGCAAAGTGGCCAGGATGCGGGCGCCCGTGGCGGCAATGGGATGCCCCAGGGAAATGCCCGATCCGTTTACGTTCAGGTTGTCCTCGTTGGGCAGTTTCCACTCCCTCAAAACAGAAAGCACCTGGGCAGCGAAGGCCTCGTTCAACTCGATCAGGTCCATGTCCTCCACGGACATGCCAATCTTGCCCATCACCTTGTTCACTGAAGGAACAGGTCCGATACCCATATACGCGGGGTGGCAACCTGTAACGGCCCAGCCCCTCAGGTAGGCCATGGGGGTTACGCCCAGTTCTTCCACCTTGTCCTCGGCCACCACCAGGCACACCGAGGCTGCGTCGTTCTGGCTGCTGGCGTTTCCGGCGGTGACGGTGCCGTCGGGCATCACCGGCCGCAGGCGTCCCAGGGCTTCCATATTGGTGTCGGCACGGGGATTCTCGTCCTTAACAAAGTCAACCGGGTCGCCCCGTCGCTGGGGAATGGGCACTCCCACAATTTCCTGGTCAAACCTGCCGGCTTCCACCGCGGCTACGGCGCGCTGGTGGCTGCGCAGGGCGTACTCATCCTGTTCCTGGCGGGAAATTTCGTACTGCTTGGCCAGGTTCTCGGCGGTCTCCACCATTCCGGAGATGTACCCGAACCGCTCCTCCGGAGAGATGGTCTCCCGCGCCCGCACCAGGCGGTCGTGGAAGGTCTGCGATCCGAACCGGCCGCCCCAGCGAGCCTCGTTGACGTAGTATTCGGCATTGCTCATGCTCTCGACGCCGCCGGCCACTACGGCATCGGCGTTTTCCGTCTGCACCAGCATGGCGGCGTTGAGGATCGCCTGCAGACCCGAGGAACAGCGGCGGTCCAATTGGTAGCCGGGCACCTCGATGGGCAGGTCCGCCTTGAGGCCAGCCAGGCGACCGATGGCCGGATTTTCGCCGCTCGGGTAGCCGCAACCCAGGATGACATCGTCCAGCTTTGCGGGGTCGATGCCGCTGCGTTCAACTGATTCCTTGATTACCAGAGATGCCAGATCGGCTGCAGATACGCCACGCAACCCTCCGCCAAAGGTGGCCACGGCGGTCCGGACCGGCGCTACTATTGCGACTCCTCGCATGTGAATCTCCTTAACAAAACAGGTTGACACGGGCGCAGGAAATGGCCCGATTTGCTGGGCAATATAATACCCGCTCAAGGGTTGTATGTCGAATGAGAGTCGTATCGATTAAAGCTGGCAGGCCGTGATAAAATGGAAGTCCTCAAATGGGGGTGTAGCTCAGTCGGGAGAGCACCTGCTTTGCAAGCAGGGGGTCAGGGGTTCGAATCCCCTCACCTCCACCATCACCACTTCCAGCATCGTCCATTGAAGCCCTGGTATTGAATCAAATCAGAGATACGTGCTTTGGGAGCACGGTCTAATTTTGCACAGGGTCGGGACAGTTGCGAGAACCGGCTGACGCCAGTGGTGTGTCACCCAGGGTTGTATTTGGTAGTTCCTGTAGGTGCGCTATCCAGAACTGGTCGCCCTTCAGTTTGACGGTTACTCTCGGGGGTGCGGCGTCGGGGGACGGATTCAAGATATAGAGGGTCCAGCCAGGGGTTCTGTTTTGCTCCCAACTGTCAGACAGCCAGTATGGAACCGCAGAGTGCCGGTCGAATAGAACCTGGCCACTCTCATGCGGGCAAAACTTCACCAGAGGCTGAACGCCCTGGTATCGGGCAGGCTCGAAGGTGTTCCAATTCATAAGATTCCACAGAGTTTGCTCGGGGTCGGCCAGTTTTTCATGGCAGGGGCGGCCACCATTGACCAGGTCAAAGGTGAAAGGTGTGCCAACGCTGTCAGGTGAGCTGTGAAGCTCGACCCGGCTCCAGCACCGTGCCCCCTCTTCAGTGTTGTGGCGCAATATGATGAACACATTGTCAGCAGTGACGTTGCCCTCTTCAGTGCTGATGCGTTCCCAGGTGACGTCTCCACAGACGGTGCGCAGCCGTAACTCCAGGGCATCTTCACGTTCCCTGGGACACCCATAGTGGCCGGTATCTCGCCCCAACTCTCCGCCGGCCTCATCGCCTGGGGGCCGGTGTAACAGATTCAATCTCCGTACGTATATCAGCCCATGCTCCAGGCCGCCGTCCTCCTGGGGGATGTCCATTTCGATGTCCCAGCCGCATTGCACTCGAGGTACCACGGCTTGTGGGAGGGGCAGTTCAAGCCGTTCAACGGAGTAGGTCTGGTCTTTTTTCCAGCTGTGGGCTTCCTGAGGGACAGCTTTCAGGTTGATCGTAATTTCCGGTGCAACAGGCCATTGTCCTTCGGGATGGGGATTCACCACGTATATGGCCCATATCTGCTCTCTCAGAGCCTGCAACCCAGCTAAGGATGTCGCTGGACCGCTGTAATCGTCGCTCAATCGATAGGGCGTTTGAAAGCTGCCGTCCTCGAAGAATTTTGCTACGGGATTTTTCTCGACGTCCCTGACGCAATACTCGGTCAGGGGAACTCCCGATATGTACTCGGCAGGGATGGGCTCTTCAGGTTGCGAAACGTCCATCAGGAACCACTTATATTCGAGCTGGGGACAGGGAATCCCTCCGTCGTGTACCGGGAAGTGGAAAGGGTCGCCGGTCTTGTCAATCAACAGAGGTCCCCAGCAATTCCCTTCGGGGTCGCGAACAATTACGCCTAATGTAGGCGGCACATCTCCGGTGTCCGGCCAAGTTACGTTGCCTCTTAAGCCAATGGGAGGTGGAGAGGGTATAAGCCCGTGCCGAACCGAAGCGATCTCGAAGTTAAACGACCCGATGTGCCCGTGTTTTACGGCGGCAGTCTCTGAAAAATCATCCCACTTTTCCTGTCTAAGATAGGTCAGGTCGTCTCTTTCCAGTGCAAGCCAATAAACGGAGTACGAGAACCATGCCATCAGCAAAAGCACCAGGAGAGCCGCAGGGAAATACCATTTCCGGGCAAAAGGGGAAGCCTCCAATCGGGCGTTCAGAGAAATGCGTTCGCCACGCTCCCGGGGATTCAGGTTAATAGTAAGGTCGTACGGACGGGCCGGTTCTACGATAGGCCTGCGTCTGGGGTGAACCAGGACCCTGGAATCATTGGACTCCCCGGGGGCTACCGTCAATGGATTGGGATTGAATGCGCACCTGCAAAGACCTTCAGGGTCGATGCCATCCAGGTCCAGCGTAATATCGATATTTCCAGAATTGGTCACCGAAATTGAATACTCCCCCCTCGGGGCGGCGACCAGTTCGGGGCGAATCCTGGCGTTGTAGTCTCTGACCTGTTCCACCTGTATGGAGTGCTGCACTGTGGTCTCTTCTCCAGGGAACACGCTGGAGGAGACGGCGATATTCAACCAGTAAGTTCCTGCCAGGGCTTCACTGCCGGGTGGAATGTGGAATGTTAGTCCGACAGACTCAGCGTCTCCGGGGAAGAGAGAAACGGATTCTTGCCCCAGCGTTAACCAACTGGACGCTGAACCCTCTACATCGATGGCGTAGGCATCCACAACCCTGCCGAGGTTTTGCACCTCCACAAAAGCCAGGGTTTCCTCGCCCGGCGTCACTCGCATTTCTGTAGGAGTACAGGAAACCCCTATCAGGTCAGACATTACAAATTCTACTTCCCAGGCTGTATCCGGTTGGTCGGCGCGTGTAATGAAATGCCCTATCCACTGGATAACTCCCCGTTACTCTCCGAACATGGCGCTATGGGGCTGGGCATTCCGTTCCTCGAAGGAGCAGGGTCAGCCAGAGTTACCCTCCAGCGTTCGTCTCCCGTGACGTGCAAGGAGACGCGAGGGGCAAACTCGTGACCCGCAGAAACTTCGGTGTTGTAGATTGAGCCGTTGATGACGAACAGGTGCCAACCTTCAGTTGTAGATGGATAAGTATGGGGCCGTACCTGAGGAATGACCGTTGTATCTTCGAATACCAGGTGAGACTCTGCGTCTGTTGCATCTACCACACACAGCTTCACCAGGGGCTCCACCGGTGATTTATAAATTGCGGAGCGGGGCAGGCCTCCATCAGTAGGGAACCAGTTAATCAGGTACCACAACACTTCCTCGCGAATAACTTCCTCACAGGGCAAGCCTTCCTCGATCTCAAAGGCGAAGGGCGTCGGCTGGTCTAATTCCTGCACCGTCTTGCTTTCAAGGGTAGACCAGCAATTGCCTCGGGGGTCCCGGAGGACTACAAAGGCGCTCGTGCCGGTGTCGTCCTGGCCCTGCTCCCATAAGAGATCCCCGCAAACCATAGCGGGGCCGACACTTCCCCGGGCAGCTTCGTCAAGTTGTACCTGACCCAACCTCAGGCATGGGTCGGCATGATTCTTCAGGATGTGAAGTTCACTCGTGCCCTCAGGCGTGTACTCCGGTTCGACACTCTCGGATTCACAATTGGGGTCTGACCTTAAACAAAACTCCAGACCCTTAACGTATATGTCCCCTCCTATCAACCTTCCGTCTGTTCCCAGTCTCGCATGATCGTCCCATTCAATCTCACAGGTGGTTTCGTCGCTGGCCGGTAAAGGAGTCCCCTCCCTTGGCACTGCGATTACCTGCAGTTCGTAATTTCTGTCCCTTACGGTTTTACCCTTGTCCAGGACAGAGCCCTTCAGCCGTATTGCGACCTGGGGGGGTTCCTCGTATTCCTGGTAGTCGTTGCTGTTGATCAGGTACATGGTCCAGTAGTCAGTTTCGTCGTCGGAAGAAGTTCCGTGGGCAGCAGCCAGTCTGGGTTTCTTGCCGTCGAAAATCACGGTGCCATCCTTCCTGACGCAATACTGGTCAACCGGTTCAATATGTACATGGCTGTGATCCGCAATAGCTTCGTCAAATACCACGATCTGGGGTGCATACTTCGCAGGCCTTACCGGTTCATGGCCGTGGTCCAGCAGCAGCCTGTTGAATTCGATGCTCCCGCATGGCGTACCGCCACTGAAGAGGGGGAACTGTACAGGTCCGGCAGTCCTTGCCAGATGTCGGTGTTCCCAGCAATGGCCCGAAGGGTCTCTGAGGATCAGCGCCAGGCTCTTCGGTACATCTCCAGTATCCGGCCAAGTCACGCTTGCTCGCAGGTGAAGGGGAAGGGGACTGACTTCCTCTACACCTTCCCCAGGCTGGACGCGAAAGAGGATGGAATAAACTACCCCATGGGCAGCGCCAAAAGTCTTTAGCTCCACGGGCCAGGTTTCCTGTCTAAAATACGTGAGGTCTTCCCTTTCGAAGGCAGCCCAGTAGCCTGAATAGCCCAATATCGACAGAAACACCAGAAATATTGCAGTTGCCGCCAAGTGCCATAAGCGCACCCTGGGGATCGCTTCCAACTGGGCGGCAAAAGTCACCACTTGCGGGGCCTGTTCGGGAGTAACAGTGAACGTAATGTTTAAAATCTTGTCTTTCCCCAGCCAGCGACGCCGGGTGGGTTTGGCAAGAATTGCGACTTCCAAAGTTTCCTGGGGTGGGACCCTCGCAGGGTTGGGCCGGATCAGAAATTCACAAGAGTCATCGGGAGTTTCTCCCTGCAGGCTAAAACTGAGGTCGGCGTTTCCGGTGTTACTGATGGTGTTGGTAAACTTTCCTTCAGCGCCTTTCACTCTGGAGGGATGCAGGTCATGGAAGAAGGAGTAAACGGGCAGGACCACAAGCTGCCCTGATATGGAAACATGTTCCCCTGGATAGAACTGGGACGACACCTCAACGGAAAATTCATAAGTGCCAGCAATGGTGTTGGGTTCGTCCGGCGGGTGCAATTCCAGAACTACGGTAGCCCTGTCACCAGGGAAGACGGAAAAGCTCCGTTCGGAAAGGCTGGGCCACGACGGCCGGAGGCCGGTAACTTCTATAGTATAGACATCCAGTATGTGGCCAGTGTTCTCAACTTCCACCAATGCCTCAACTTCCTGGCCAGGCATTACTTCAAGGATTGATGGAGTTAACTTCAGACTGAATGTGTCGGGCATAGGTTATGGTTGTGTGACCCTGAAACGGGTCCGATATTTCAGATAGGTGTCAGGCTGGCATCGGGAAACTGGCAAGTCCCCAGGGTTTCTTGCACCGCTCAGAGGCTTTCAGATGAAATCAGGCTTTGCCGTGCCCCTGCTGGATTACATGAGTAAGCTCATGGGCCAGGATTTCCCGGCCGCGATTATTGTCTGGCCGATAGTATCCCTTCCTGAAAAATATGTCCTTCCCGATAGTGAAGGCCGCAGACCCCAGATAGTGATTCAGGCGATCGGGAACGGGGCCGGTATGGATTTTCACGCCATTGAAATCGGCGCCGAAAGCGCGTTCCAATTCTGCCCGCAGGGTTCCGGGCAGGGAGCGACCGCCGCCCCTGGCGTGGCGGATGGCATTTTCAATTCCACGTTCGACTACGCCGCCTCTTGCGGAGACGGCCCGCTCGACTACCTGCCGGGTCCGGACGTTGGAAGCTTCGGCCATCTGTCAAGGGCGGGGGAATAGTGGACCATTGTGGCGGCAGGAAAGTGTACCACCTGACGTAACTGGCCAGCATAAATGTCCACGCCAATTGCTCATGGGAAATGTCCTGCCGCGGGGCAGTGACCGGGGGTAAGGGGGAGCCGTTCTGGCAGGGGCTAGACGCCTTCTGGGCAGTCTGCTGGGATGCGGCCTCCTGCCAGCCACCCTTAAGCCGGTAGCTGTCGCCGTTCATCTCCAGGATGTGGACGTGGTGGGTGAGGCGGTCCAGCAGCGCCCCGGTGAACCGTTCTGAGCCGAAGACTGTGGTCCACTCGTCGAAGGGGAGGTTGGTGGTGACCAGGAGGGAGCCCCGTTCGTAGCGCTGGCTGAAGACCTCGAAGAGGAGTTCTGCCCCGGTGGTGGCGAGGGGAACGAAGCCCAGTTCGTCGATGGTCAGCAGCCGGAGGCGGGCCAGTTGCCGCTGCAGATTGAGCAGACGACGGTCGTCCCGGGCCTCCAACAGTTCGTGGGCCAGGTCGGCGGCGGTGGTGAAGCCCACCGACATTCCCTTTTGGCAGGTAGCCAGACTCAGGCCCAGGGCGATGTGGGTCTTGCCGGTGCCGCTGTTGCCGACGGCGATGACGTTCTCCCGCCGCTCGACGTATTCACACCGGGCCAGTTCCATGACCAGGGCCTTGTTCACCGAAGGAATGGCCAGGAAGTCGAAGGTGTCGAGCCTCTTTACGGCGGGGAAACCGGCGGCACGACTCTGGTGACTTTGCGGCGCTCTTCCATGCGCTGGTGACGGTCGATGAGTTCCAGTTCAGCGAGACGCAGCAGGTAGTCAGGGTGATCAGTGCCCTCGGCGGCGCACTGGGCGGCCAGCTTGCGGTACTCCCTGAGGAAGGTGGGCAGCCGTAGTTCCTTTAGTAGTTCTTTGAGATGGTGCTCCAGGAGCAGCGTTGACTTGCTGGTCATGCCGCCCTCCCCGGCAGCAGAGCCATGTAATCCGTGGTGCTGGTGGTCTTGACGGTGACATGGGGCAGGTAGGGATAGAGGTCCAGATCGAGCCTGGGGGGTCGTCCTTCGATACGGCACAGCAGCAGGTGCTTCACGGCGTCGAAGCTGATGGCTCCCAGCCGCAGGGCGTCCTGCACTGCCCAATGGACCTCCTGGTGAGAGAAGGTTTCCAGGAGCCGCAGAACCTGGACGAATTCCCGCTTGCCCCTGCGACCCATCCTGGACTCCAGCAGGCGGCGCAACGTCCGGTACTCGCCTACCCCTGCAGGGGCGCGGCCTGGTCCAGGGCGGCGGTCTTCCGTTCCAACAGGGGCAGGTAGTGGATGGGATCGAGGACGAAGTCGTCCTTCTCGCAGGAGCGGGGGTGCCTGGCAATGATCTCGGCGCCGCAGCTGATCACCACCTCATTTACGTAGCCTCTGACCAGCACATCT